>ERZ1674281.38-NODE-38-length-39526-cov-30.904512_pt1 | contig 39526 bp, 30 predicted proteins | sample MGYA00581193_ERZ1674281 | MGnify/ENA primary metagenome ERZ1674281 (study PRJEB41354, sample SAMEA4873317) | human saliva metagenome | biome: human-associated habitat [ENVO:00009003]; feature: mouth environment [ENVO:08000002]; material: saliva material... | reverse complement strand
AAATCAAGGCAGTTGGAACTTTTTTCATACTAAACTTATCCCGAACTCAAGTAGAGTACTCATGAATAGGAATGTCTTTTTATCATGAGTCATCATCTTTTCTGTACCTCAACGTCTATTCATTACTCACCCTTCTTCCCATACAACCAGAGCAACTCTCAGTCATATAGAACACCACTAATGGCAAGATAAACAACGAATAAACCATGAGACAAAGGATAAAAAGAGACAACATACAAAGAAAAAGTAAAACATCAAAATCCCTTTTATAAACAAAAAATCCTCAGCCCATCAATGGGTTGAGGATCCTTTTATCTCTTTTTAAAGGTGAGAAAGCCGGAAAAACCTTCCTTACTCCTCCCCTTCTTCCTTCTTCTTACGTGTTACTCTGCGCTTCTTAGGCTTCTCTTCACCAGCCTTTTCAATCTTTACACCTGCCAATTCTGGGTCAATCAAGATACGACCACAGTACTCACAAACGATAATTTTCTTATGCATCTTCACATCCAACTGGCGCTGAGGCGGGATCTTATTGAAGCAACCACCACATGCATCACGCTGTACGTAAACGATACCAAGACCATTACGAGCACCACGACGGATACGTTTGAAGCTGCGAAGGAGTCCTGATTCTATCTTAGTCTCAAGCTCTGAAGCCTTATCTTTTAGCAAACCTTCTTCCTCACGAGTCTCTTGCATAATCTCATCAAGCTCATTACGCTTCTCCTCTAAGGCCTTCTGACGGTCTTCAAGAAGCCCACGATTAGCTTCCAAGTCCTTCTGTTTCTCCTCAACCTTGTACTGAGCCTCCTTAATCTTCTTATTACAGAGCTCAATCTCAAGTGTTTGGAACTCTATTTCCTTTGTAAGTGTATCATACTCACGGTTATTAGCAACAGTATCCAACTGCTTGTTATAACGCTCTAAGCTTGCTTGAGCCTCAACAATATCACCCTTTTTCTGGGTAATAGCACGCTGATAATCCTTTATATCCTGCTCAATCTTCTCAATACGAGTACGCAAACCTTCCAGTTCATCTTCCAAATCACGTACCTCAAGTGGCAGTTCTCCACGCAATGCACGCTTCTCATCAATCGCTGACAACGTTGTCTGCAACTGGAAAAGATTCTTCAGCTTTTCCTCTACTGGTAACTCTTTTGGATCTTTCTTTGCCATAATTCTTATATATTACTTAATTCAAAATTCATTTTATATTGTAGTTTACTCTTCAACCAGCCCACGGTCCTATTCCAAAATAGGCTCTTGTCAACTAAAGTAAACTATTGGGTTCGTATTTATCTCTGATATACAGCACTTCACACCAGGGCAATCACGCTCTATTACATCACGTAAAACCTCTGTCGTATATTGTTCACTTTGGTAATGGCCGATGACACAAAGCTGTATCTCCTGCTCATGTCCGAAGAACTCATGATAACCCATCTCACCTGTAATAAAGGCATCTGCACCAGCATTAATTGCATCTTGCAACAAGAATGAGCCAGAACCTCCGCACAGAGCAACCGTCTGTATCTCCCTTCGAAGCAGTTCATTGGCTTGCACACATTCCACATCAAACTCCTTCTTTAGCAACAATATCAGGTCATCAGCTGCTAAAGGAGTATCAAAACAACCGATAACGCCATCTCCGCCTGTTACCTTTTTATCTGTCAAAGGATTGGTCACAACTTTCTCACGTCCAAAGAATCGGACGTCTCTAAGCCCTAGCTTCTCTGCAATTTTGAAGTTTACACCACCAAAAGCAGCATCTAAGTTCGTGTGCATAGCTACTATAACGATATCATTCTTGATAGCTTTTATCACCGTACGTTGTACATAGTTAGCATCAGTGACCTGAGATAGTTTCCGAAAGATAAGTGGATGGTGTGCAACAATTAAGTTACAACCTTTTGTAATGGCCTCATCCACTACCCTTTCAGTCACGTCAAGACACAATAAAGCCCCTGATACTTCCGCCTCTGTCAATCCAACTTGTAGGCCAGCATTATCATAGCTTTCCTGCAAGGGCAAAGGCGCGAATCGTTCAAGGGCATCAATTACTTCCTTTATTTTCACGCTACGCATAAGTTTTAGGCTGCAAAGATAAGAAATTTATTCAATTCTTACAATATACATGCCCCAATATTTACGATATAAGGTTTATCTTTTTAATCCTACATTATTACATATTAGAACTTCAAAGGCTTCCTTTCTCAAAATTACAAGGGCCTTGTAGAAGAATTACAAGGCGTCGGTAATACTATTACAAAGGCCTTGTAGAAAGATTACAGACGCCTTGTAATCTTCAGTAATACGCACAATCATGCGCAAAAATGCCATAACAGACCTTTTAAATTCCCCTTTTTTAATGTTCAAAAGGGAGGTAGAAGCTAGTAGAAAGGAGAAAATTACAAGGAAAAGAAAATCGGACTGAAATCCATTTGGATTACAGCCCGATACCTTTCTATTATTCTCTCAAACTTTTTTTCTTGCTATAACTCTATCAAACTCGAGTCTCTGACTTATGCCAAGCAGTGTACACGTCCCATGTTATACTCTCTGATGACGTTTGTCAGATAATGGAATACCTTACGTGTAAGGCTTGCCTTTATGATTCTTTCTTTCATAACGTGTTCTTTTTTCTTGTTTTACAATCTTGTTACCTTTACTACTTCTCACTAATCCTATTGAGATTGAAGCCTGTACAATACTATCCTGAAAAACAGTGACAATCTATTTTAGTACATCAAATTAGGGATTATAACCCCATAATGTTTCGTTTTGTGGATGCAAAGGTAATGGTAAGAACTGATTTATACAAAGAAAATATCCATCATGATTTAAAAATATTACAATTAATTGACCTCCATCAAACCTATTGATACATATCATGTGGCATATATACGATGATACATTCCATAAAAAACACATATAGTATTAGTATGAATAACATTTTCTTTTCTTATCTTTGCAGTATGGATAAGAACGAATTTCATAGCTTTCGGTTACCTGCAGAATGGGAACAGCAAGACAGTATTATGCTGATATGGCCACACGAAGATACTGACTGGCGTCCTTATCTGGAGGAGATTACTGAAGTATATCTGCAGATGGCTGATGCCATTACCCGTCATGAGGAGTTGTTGATCACTGCACGTGACATTGAATCTGTAAGGTTATTATTGACAGAAAGATTATCAGAGGAACAGATAAGACGAGTAACTCTCTTTGCTTGTGACAACAATGACACGTGGGCTCGTGATGTGGCGCCCATCACCATCCTGTCTGATGGCAAACCAAAAGGTTATTTCCACCCAAGACACCTACTTGATTTTTGTTTCAATGGATGGGGAAAGAAGTTTGCAGCAGAGAAAGATAACAGAATCAACCGACAGGTTTACAAGGCTGGACTATTCCATGGAACATTGGAAAATCATAAAGATTTTGTTCTTGAAGGTGGTTCCATTGAGAGTGATGGTGACCAAACACTCTTCACAACCACAAACTGTCTGATGGCACCATACCGCAATCAACCGCTAACAAAAGAGGAGATTGATGAGAAATTACGCTCACTCTTCCCAAATGTAGAGCGTGTCATATGGCTTGATCATGGACAGTTAGCTGGCGACGACACTGACGGACACATTGATACTATTGTCCGTATTGCCCCAAATGACACCTTATTATATATAGGATGTGACGATAAAGAAGATGAACATTATGAAGATTTCCGTCTCTTAGAAGAGCAACTAAAGTTGTTACGTACTACCAAAGGCAAACCTTATCGCCTATTACGTCTGCCCATGCCTGACGCTATCTATGACGAAGAAGAGCGCTTGCCAGCGACGCATGCCAACTTCCTTATCATCAACGGAGCGGTAATTGTACCTACATATAACCAACCCGAAAAGGACAAAGCGGCATTGGAGACAATACAGACTGCTTTCCCTGACCGCGAAATCGTGGGTATTGATAGCCGTACTATCATAAGACAACATGGTTCTATACACTGTTTGACGATGCAATTTCCCTCTCTTTCGCCAAAAGGAAGATAAGATTTCCAACATTATAATTATATGTAATCCAAACCATCCATAGTCTCTCCACCCCCTCTCATGCAGAAGGATTAATAGAGAGACTATGGAGAAAGCAAAGGAATTTTCTATATGAAAGAAATAAAAATAGGTATTATACAGCAGCACAATGTTGCTGACATAAAAAATAATATCGAACGCTTGGCAGAGAACATAACCAACCTTGCACAGCGTGGGGCACAACTCATCATACTGCAAGAACTACATAACTCGCTTTATTTCTGCCAGACTGAAGACGTAAACAAGTTCGAATTGGCAGAGACGATACCTGGTCCTTCTACAGAATTCTACGGAGAACTAGCGCGGGAACTGGGTGTTGTCATCGTGACATCACTCTTTGAAAAGCGTGCACCAGGGCTCTATCATAATACAGCAGTAGTCATTGAGAAAGACGGAAGTATTGCTGGAAAATATCGGAAGATGCATATTCCAGACGATCCTGCATACTATGAGAAGTTCTATTTCACACCTGGCGACCTTGGATTCCATCCCATTGACACCAGCGTCGGGCGACTTGGAGTACTCGTTTGTTGGGATCAGTGGTATCCAGAGGCAGCACGTTTAATGGCACTACAGGGTGCAGAAATTCTCATCTACCCTACTGCTATTGGTTACGAAACCAGTGATACAGATGAAGAACAGCAACGCCAACGTGAAGCATGGACAACTGTTATGCGCGGACATGCCGTTGCGAACGGCTTACCTGTCATCACTGTGAACCGTGTAGGATACGAACCTGACCCAAGTAAGCAAACGGGTGGCATTCAGTTTTGGGGCAGTAGCTTCGCCGCAGGACCCCAAGGAGAACTACTTTTCCGTGCCAGTGACAATGAAGAAGAGGGCATTATCATCAATATTAACATTGATCATAGCGAACAAGTACGCCGCTGGTGGCCCTTCTTACGCGACAGAAGGATTGATGAATATGGGGAGATAACAAAAAGATTTATAGATTAACCCATTATTATTTCATACAAAAAAGGGTGTATTAAATAGCCTGTTTATAGGGAAAAACCTATGATAGGCTATTTGATACACTCTTGTTTTTTATATCAGCAACATCCCTGCGGCTTCACATTCCTGACGCATCTCGTCTGACCAGATGCTTGCTTGTATCTCACCAATGTGTGCCTTGTGCAGCATTACCATACAGAGACGACTCTGTCCTATACCTCCTCCGATACTCAATGGTAGCTTATCGGAGAGCAGTTGCTGATGGAAGTAGAGTTGTTTGCGCTCTTCCTGTCTCTCAATCTCCAACTGACGAAGTAGTGCAACCTTATCAACACGGATACCCATGGATGATAACTCAAAGCTACGTCCTAATACCGGATACCAAATAAGGATGTCACCATTCAGACCAACCTTGCCATCTTCTGCCACAGTTGACCAATCATCATAGTCAGCTGCACGCCCATCATGCTTCTCACCATTGCTCAATCTGCAACCAATACCCTCCACAAAGACTGCACCATACTTCTTACAGATGGCATCTTCACGCTCCTTTGGAGTCTTATCAGGATACATCTCTAACAATTCCTGCGCATGTATAAAATGAATATCCTTAGGAAGGAAAGGCTTCAACTGTGGATAAGCCTCGCAAGTAAGAAACTCTGTACGAAGGATTGCACCATAGATACGACGAACAATGTCCTCTAAATAAAGTCTTGTTCTGTCACTTTCTGTAATAACAGCCTCCCAATCCCATTGGTCAACATAAAGAGAATGAAGGTTATCCAGCTCTTCATCAGCACGTATAGCATTCATATCGGTATAGATACCATAGCCCGGCTGTATCTCATACTCGGCTAATGTCAGTCGTTTCCACTTCGCCAAAGAGTGTACAACTTCAGCCTGTGCGTCTCCCAAGTCCTTTATTGGAAAAGAAACTGGACGTTCAACACCATTGAGATCATCATTAATCCCCAGTCCTTTCAATACAAATAACGGGGCTGTAACGCGACTCAAGCGCAGTTCTGTTGCTAAATTCTGCTGAAAAAAATCCTTTATCAATTTGATTCCTTGTTCCGTTTGCCGCTTACTAAGCAATGCTTTGTATCTTTCTGGCTTTATAAGTTGACCCATTATATCCCTTTCTGTTATATTCTTCTACCTATTATCATTATTGCCAACAAAGTTACATATTATTAATTAAACTGCAAAATAAAGAACAGCATCTTTGGTCATAATGACATTTTTATCTCATTTATTATAACTTTTTGACAGCAGCTATTACCAAAAACATTATCTTGTGCATATCCTAAGACCATAGCATGACCACCTATAGGACATATTATCTTATGTTTTATTTTGACTTTTGCCAACTTTACAGTACCTTTGCAGCATCATTTGGCTCCGTAGCTTAGCTGAATAGAGCGTCAGATTCCGGTTCTGAAGGTCTTGGGTTTGAATCCCAACGGAGTCACTAAGAAAGTGAAAAGCCTTAGTACATTTAGCCGAATGAGGTCAGAAAAATGTTCTGAAGGGCTTGGGTTTGAATCCCAACGGAGTCACTAAGAAAGAAGAAACACAAGAGGATTAGATATAACAATATCTAATCCTCTTTTCCTTTTATATACTATAAATAATTCAAATACCAATATAAAAGATACGGAGAAGTGCAAGAGAACTGCGAATCGTTATACTCTTTATGTAAGATTAATTCGCATTTAAGATTTAATAGATGCTCTTTTACATTCTAAAAGGTGCCCTTTTACCAAACAAAAGATGCCCTTTTACATGCTAAAAGGGCATCTTTTGCAATGCAAAAGGGCGTCTTTTACATTGCCATTCATAACGTTCTGTTTTACAGACAGATACAAAAGTCGAATTTATACATATCCTTCGACATTACAGTAAATTTGCTTTTGTTTTCTGTAAAGACATTTCATACTTCGCAATCTACCACTTACCAGCAAACAATTCTAACCATCCTATCATCCCAAAGCTTGAATAGTTTCTAAGTCATGTTCCTCACCTACTATCCAAAGAACGTCTCCTGCTTGCAGACAACGTGAAGGTGTGATTAGTGTAAGGTTCTTCTGCCCTTCATCAACACCTACTACCATACAGTTATATTGGTCTCTGATACCACTCTCTTTCAGCGTTTTCCCAATAAACGGACTCGTAGAAGAGAGCTTGAAACGCCGCAGTTTCATCTCACGTTCTTCTATATGTATATCCTCAGGTATCAGCTCAGACTTCACAGCTGTTGAGAATGCCGTGAGCTGTTCATCATTACCAATGACCTGAAGTTTATCTTCTGGGAACACAATTGTACCCCCATTAGGAATATTTATACGAACAGAACCACGAAGAATACTGCTCACATGCACGCCAAATCGGTTACGTAGGCGAAGACTTTGCAATGTTTTTCCAGCCCATGAAGAATCTTCTGGCACTTCAATGTTGGCAATATGTATGTCACGGTCTATCAAATGATCAGCAAACAGTGGTTTCTTACGCCCATGTACTTGTGCTTCTATCTCTCTACTCCGCAGGTTCTGAACAAAGAGACGTTCTAATTTTATGCTCCTTTTCTTCAACCTTCGGGAGAGAATTATAAGTGTGAGTATACCAAAAGCAATGGCAATCATCAGTGCATTTTGGAAGCGTGTCAGGTAATTGCAGATATAAAAGATAAAACTAACTGCAACAATGACACGTACAACACCCGTAGCTATCAGCGGAAGACGGTTTATACGCCGGTCAGTCCATAAGGCTTTAAAGGCTTCAGAGTGGTTTCTCTTCATCACAATAGCACGTAAGAATGGGGAAATAAAGGCTACTGTAAGTAGTCCACAGACAGCATTACCCACCCAATGACTCCCCGTCCACTCAACAGAAAACTTCCTACAGATAGGTAAAACGATAGAGAACATAAGGGCAATAACTGCAGAAGAAAGTATTCCATAGATGAGTGTATTGACCAACATACTCTTCAAAAGGCTCTTCCACTGGCTTTCAGATGCTGCATTTTCACCAGAATCATTATCCTGAATATGCGTAAGTCGACGCACCCAGCGCTTAGGTAGATGTTTAATAAGGAAATTATACATAGGCTCAGCAGCCCGAATCATGTAAGGAGTAAGGAACGTTGTTATGACAGAAACAGCAACAACAACAGGATAAAGATAGTCACTAATAACATGAAGGGAGAGACCTAAAGAGGCAATGATAAAAGCAAATTCACCTATTTGAGCCATAGAGAATCCACATCGCATGGCATTTTTAAGTGTCTGACCACCGAGAAGATAGCCTAATGTACCAAAAAGAGCCTGTCCTATAAGGATGGTTAAGACAAGAAACAAAATCGGTAGAGCATAATCAATGAGGACTTGTGGGTCTACCAACATACCTACAGAGACGAAGAAGACTGCTCCAAAAAGGTTTTTTACAGGGTCAACAAGACGGATAATCTTATCTGCTTCTATCGTCTCTGCCAATATACTACCCATGACAAAGGCTCCAAAAGCTGCACTAAAGCCTACTTGTGTGGAGAGAACAGCCATCAAGCAACAGAGACCTAATGACACTATAAGAAGCGTCTCACTATTGAGAAACTTACGAACGGAACGTAATATCAGAGGAATAGCAAATAGGCCAATCACAAACCACAGTACAAGAAAGAACCCAATCTTGGCTACACTCACCAAGATCTGCATACCATTAGGGCTTGCATCACGTGCTAATGTGCTAAGCATTACCATCATTACAATGGCAAGAATATCTTCAAGGATAAGCACACTCATCACTGTGGCAGCAAAACCCCGCTGAGTTAACCCCATATCAGAGAATGCTTTATAGATAATAGTGGTAGAACTCATGGCTAACATACCTCCAAGGAAGATACAATCCATCTTCTTCCACCCAAAACAATAGCCCACAATCATCCCCAATGTCATCATACAAGCAATTATCGTGCTTGCTGCCACAATGGGAGAAGAGCCCATCTTCAGAATCTTTTTGACGGAGAAATCAAGTCCCAATGCAAACAACAAAAAGATAACACCTATGTCAGCCCAAGTCTGAATATCGCTTTTATCTACGACACTCATCAGATAAGGCATATGAGGTGACACCAGAAAACCTGCTACGATGTATCCTAATACTAATGGTTGCTTTAGCTTTTTGAATAATAATGTTACGAATCCTGCTACTACAAGGATGAGTGCAAGATCTTCAACAAGTGATGGTAGTTCTGCCATAATGGGATGAGTTAGAGAAGTTTAAGGAGTTAAAGAAGTTAGAGAAGTTATACCGAAAAAATCTTTTTCCAGCCTTTCATTCGGATTGAAAGAAGGCATAAAGCACTTCATTGTTAAAGAAAAAGGGGCTAAACCTATATGTATAAGAAATTAGGTTTAGTCCCCCTCAGTACTTTTTTATCTAAAGACAGGCATGAGCTTAATCATTAAACTCCGCTGTTAATCGGCATATATTGATGATAACCTGCATTGCTTTCTCCATTACTTGTACGGAAACGAACTCGTATGGACCATGGAAATTAACACCACCAGCAAAGATATTAGGACATGGCAGTCCCTTGAACGAAAGCTGAGCACCGTCCGTTCCACCACGAATAGGCTGTACTTTAGGAGCAACATTAGCCTGCTGCATAGCATGAAGAACCAACTCTATAACATGCATATTAGGGTCTATCTTCTCCTTCATATTATAGTATTGGTCATTCAGCTTCAGTTCTACGGTTCCTTCACCATACTTCTCATTCATCTTCTTCACGCAGTTTTCCATGAAACGCTTGCGGTCTTCGAAGTGGTCACGGTCATGGTCACGGATGATATAACTAAGCTTTGCCTCTTCACAACGGCTCTCTATACCAATAAGATGATAGAAACCTTGATAGCCTTCAGTCGTCTCAGGGATTTCATCAGATGGTATCATTGCATTGAATTCACATGCCAAACGACTAGCATTGACCATCTTTCCCTTAGCATATCCTGTATGAACGCTCACACCATGTATAAGGACTTTAGCTCCAGCAGCATTGAAATTTTCATATTCAAGTTCACCAAGATCACCACCATCAATGGTGTAACCCCATTCACATCCAAATTTTTCAACATTAAAATGGTGTGCTCCTTTTCCAATTTCCTCATCTGGATTGAAACCAATACGGATGTCTCCGTGTTCTATTTCGTTATGATCACGAAGGAAACACATTGCCTGAACGATCTCAGCAATACCTGCTTTATCATCTGCACCCAGCAAAGTTGTACCATCAGTAACTATAAGATCTTCCCCTTTGTGCTCCAAAAGCTCTGGGAACATACGTGGCGAGCTGATCATATTAGGATTTAACTCTATGTCACCACCATCGTAATTCTTCACAACTCGTGCCTTAATATTTGCACCACTCGCATCAAGAGCAGTATCATAGTGAGAGATGAACCCGATAGTAGGTACTTTTTTCTTGGTGTTAGAAGGAAGTGTGGCGTAGATATAGCCCATCCCATCCATCTCGACATCCTTCATTCCCTCACGTTCAAGTTCCTCCTTGAGATATTTAGCAAAGACAAGTTGCTTCGAAGTACTTGGTACAGTATCGGAGTCTTCTGCCGATTGTGTATCAAACTTAGTGTAATTTATGAATCTTTCTACTATTTCCATGATGTACGGATATTTAGTTGTATGTCTTGCAAAGATACAATTTAATTTTTAAATTTACTAACGATAGGGATTTGCTATATATTTTTTTAAACATATTATCAGCATGATTACCCTACCAAAACTATCTTTCTTTTTTACCAAACATTTTGTTTACTACCAGTGCTATTGCACCATCTCCTGTCACGTTACATGCTGTTCCAAAGCTATCCATAGCTATGTACAGTGCTATCATCAATGCTTGGGCTTCAGAATTAAAGCCTAAGATACTTGCTAAGGGAGCTAACGCTGCCATGATAGCCCCTCCTGGAACTCCTGGAGCAGCTACCATAATAATAGAAAGCATAAGGATGAAATAGATGAAGAGTGCTGGATCATGTGGGAGACCAACCAACAAACAGATGGTAAGAGCACAAGCCGTAATCTTCATCGCACTACCACTGAGATGAATCGTCGCACAAAGTGGTACTACGAAGCCTGCTATCTCCTTCCCCACGCCATTCTTCATGGTCTGTTCAAGCGTGACAGGAATTGTAGCTGCTGATGAACTCGTCCCTAAAGCGGTAAGATAAGCCGGCATCATGTTCCATAACAAGCGGAAAGGATTCCGTCTTATGATAGCTCCAGCAATACAGAATTGATAGACCAAGATGAATACATGCAGAACAAGAATAACGATAATAATCTGTGAGAAGACTAAGAGTATCTGCTGAGCCTGGCCATTATGCGCCATATTGAGGAACACTCCAAAGATATATAACGGTAACAAAGGAATGATTGCTTTTGCTATTACTTTCTCAATGACATACTTAAACTCATTGAAAATATTCTTTGTTGCCGTCAATCCACCATAAGCTATACCCAAACCAAGCATGAAGGAGAACACCAATCCACTCATTACATCCGCCATAGCTGGTATATTGATACTGAAATAAGGTGCTAATTCGGTAGCCTTGTCAATATGTGGCATTGCTCCTCCTGTAGAAGCGATCATTGAAGGGAACAGACACAAGCCTGTACCATAAGCTAATCCACCTGCAACAACTGTATCAACATAAGCTATGATTACTGTTACTAATAAGAGTTTACCTGCTCCTTTCCCAATATCAGCAATAGCTGGTGTCACAAGGCCTATGATAATTAATGGAATCATAAAGCCTAAGAACTGACTAAAAATACCATTGAAGGTCAGAAATACCCTCGCTAATGGCGTGGGCATGAAGTAACCAAAGAATATCCCAAGGAGAATTGCGATGATAACTCGTGGCAAGAGCCCTATTTTTACTTTCTTTTTCATGTTAAAACAGTTAGAGAATAATAGTTTACATTTAAGGAACCAACAATCAATAAAGTTCTTCTTACTGATAAATCATTGGTTGAGGTTAGTATTGTCTTTTGCTCTTTGAGCTTGTTAAGTCAGCTGCAAAGATAGGATTTTCTCCTGTAATATGCAATGTTTTGCAGTTAACTAATGCGTTTTTGACAGTAACTTTCTCCTCGATTCATCCTTAAACTCAATACATAAAAGGTGTTCACCGAAAAACACACGACCTATATTTAATTGTTAGACATTAAATTTAGAGGGTGAGAAGTTCATACGTTGAATAATTCTACAGTATCTATCACACCACACAATCTCCTAATTTATTTTTTATTTTAGTTGCTGTCACTTTTAACACTTCGCATAATCAGCTTGATTCTAGGAGGTTAAAGGCTTATTATTAGTGACAGTAGTGACAGCAAACTTGAAAAAGTACTCTCCTACTATGCCACTCCTTTTAGAAACAAACATATGTATCACTGGGTGTGTATATAGAAAAGTATTATAAACGGGAGGACATTAAATGGCATAATGTGTAACCTTTTATACGGTGTTAAACCATCAACACCATTCGTGCTTACCATCAACACCCATGGTGCGAGGCTGTAGCACTATTGGAGCGAAGCTGCAACACTATTAGTGTGGGACGATAGCACACAAGTAAAAGACAGGAACACACGTTTGTTCCCATCACTATATGAAATACAGTAAGGTACTATTGGCTAGCTAATATAGGAAATATTCACCGAATAACAATAGTACCTTACCCCTTAGTCTTTACAGATTCTTTACAGCTTCTGTCAGCTGGTTCAATGCCTGACGAAGCACTGCACGAGGCGTTCCGATGTTTAAACGCATGAAACCTTCACCACCTGGGCCAAACATCTCACCATCATTTAAAGCCAAATGAGCCTTATCAATGAAAAGATCTAATAGTTGTTCATGATTAAGACCTAACCCATTGCAATCTAACCATACCAGAAAACTGGCCTGTGGACGCAATGGACGTATACCAGGGATATGCTCCTTGCAGTAGTTTTCAACAAAGTTCACGTTCTCCTCCACATATGCTAACATCTGCTTACGCCATTCTTCACCCTTGCGGAAGGCTGCAATCGTAGCTATAGGGGCGAAGAGTGTTGGCTCATCGAGTTCGTTTGCCTTTAACCAACCATAGAAACGCTCACGCAAATCACCATTTGGAACAATGGAATAGGAACTTACAATTCCTGCCATATTGAAAGTTTTAGTAGGTGCACCGAACGTGATACTGATGTCTGCAGCATGCTCTGACACACTCGCAAATGGTACATGACAATTTCCAAAAAGTGCCATATCACTGTGAATCTCATCACTTATAACTATGATATGGTGTTCATAACAGAAGTCTGCCAATCGTTTCAAAGTGTCTACAGACCAACACAGCCCTGCAGGATTATGAGGATTACACAATACAAGCACACGACACTTTTCATCACAGACCTTCTCCAGGTTATCAAAATCCATATCATAGTACCCGTCTTCACGCCGCCGCAGAGGATTGAATACAACCTCCCGATGGTTACCTTCTGGTGTCAGACGGAAAGGATGATAGACAGGTGGCTGGATAATCACCTTCTCATCAGGTTTGGTAAACACATTTATTACGAGTCCGATACCCTTAACAATACCAGGAATGAAGCTTAGCCACTCTGGCTTAACATCCCAATTATGATGTGAACGGATCCAATCAATAATAGCAGGACGGTAGTCTGAGGGGTCAACCGTATAACCAAAGATAGGATGGTTCAGGCGTTCTTTTAATGCATCTACCACAAAATCAGGCGTAGCAAAATCCATATCAGCCACCCAGAGAGGTAACAAATCATTTCGTCCCCACCGTGGAAGGAGAGCTTCATGCTTCAGATCACCACTTCCAGAACGGTCTATTATCTCATCAAAGTTATAAGTCTTTGTCATACTTCCAATGCTTGTTTAATGTCATCAAACAAATCATCCACACTCTCCAGGCCTATACTGAGTCGTATGATAGTATCAAACACATCCATAGCAGCCCGTTCTTCTGGTGTAAAGAGACCGAAAATGGTACTTGCAGGATGGATTGCCAACGTACGATTATCGAAGAGATTCGTAGCACGATGAATGAGTTTAAGATTGTCAAGCAGTCTGAAACAAGCCGCCTGGTCCTCTAAATCAATCGTAACCATAGCCCCAGCTGTTTCTCCATATTGCCGAACAGACAGTTGATGGTAAGGATTATCATCTAAGCCAACGTAGTTCACTTTGCAAATAGGTTTCAGTGTACGTAGTCTCTTAGCCAACTCCAGAGCATTACCAGCCTGCACACGATAACGAGCATCAAGTGTTTCCAAACCTAATGTCTGCATATAAGCAACCTGTGGGGTCATATAAGCACCGAGATTAAAGAGCATTTCGTTCATGAGACGGTCTCCGATAGTAGGGAAAGTACCATAATCTATGATCAAACCACCCAATGAAGTAGCTCCTCCACTGATGTATTTTGTACTTGAAACGACCTCAACATCAATTCCTAACTCCTTACCGGAGAACTGTGTGAAAGGTATTATCGTAGTGTCAGCAACGACAGGAATACCATGCTTATGTGCTATATCAGACAACGCTTTGACATCAGCTACCTCCAACTGAGGGTTTGTCATTACCTCAAGGAAGAGGCAACACGTGTTATTATCTATCTGTTTCTCTACCGAAGCGATGTCAGTGAGGTCACAAAGCTTAGCCTCTACGCCGAGTCTCTTCAATGTTGAAGTCAGCAAAGAGTATGAATTACCAAACAAATGACGGGATGTGATAACATTTTTACCCTGTTCTACGATAGCAAACATCGTATTACTGATGGCAGCCATACCAGAGTTAAGGGCTATAACACGCTCTGCGCCCGTCAAAGCCTTAACACGTAACTCAAGATTTGTTACTGTTGGGTTCTCTACACGCGAATAATCTGGAGCATCAATGCGCCCACAGAAAGCATCGGCCATCAATTGCGCATTATCAAACTCATAGGCGACGGCATTGTATACAGGCATACTTAATGCATCATAAGCATCCCGACGCTTGTAAGGCAGATGAATAGCCTGTGTCTGTTTCTTCATATTTCTTTGTAGTTTGGGTTGTTTATAAAGATAACAGGGAGCTATATCTGCTCCCTGCAATATGTTTTAAAATAGAGGTTAATACCATTGAACGGCATTACTGATACCGCTACGCTTGTCATACTTCAGAGCATCTGTAAGTGTAGAAGCATTACAACGGAACGTGAAGTTGTATGAAGTATAAGGTGCTAATACCACAGAAGCACTCATATTAAAGCAGTGGAGGTCACGTGAAAGACTTGCAGTTGTCATACTCATAGCATGATTTTCGAAGTCATAACCACTTGAGAAATTAATATTCCACCCATCACTGATGCGTATATTACCAGAGACATTCAATGTTTGTGAGAACTTATAAGGATAACGCATCGTCCTTGTATTGAATCTTCCTGCAGTATTTTCACGCATAGTGATACCATATCCGATTGTCAATGACCATGGCATATTAAAACTCATATATCCATTATCATCTGTTTCTGCTATATCTCCACGTTTCTTCTTAGCTGCATACTTACCCTTTTCGAGGTCATCATCCATGTTAGACTCAATGTCTGTGTCTGGACCATCACTGCTTTCGGTGACCTTATCATCATCTGTATCATCCTTATGTCCGAACCATTTCTTCAATTTCTCAGGGTTTAGAGTGAAAGAAAAGTTCTGTGACATACCCTGGAAGCGTGGGAATCGACCGTAACCCCACTCTGTGTGATTGCCGACATAGGGTTTTCCACTTGCATCAAGTTCGTATGCATAAGTGGCAAACTGGGCATTCATGGAGAAAGTATAGTTCTTCCACCACTTCAAACGAAGACGAACACTGAGGTCACTCCAGCGATGGAAGTCTGCGGCAGCATTATAAGACATGCTTGCACCCAGCTCATCAATGATGCTAATCTTCCTAAAGCCAGTGGAGTCCTTATCACTTTTAATCTTCATTTCGATATTGTTGCTCACATCCCAACTGATCATCTCAGTCTTATACTTACCCGGAACACCATATAGTTCTTCCTGATAAGGAGAGTATTCAACAAGCTTCACATTACCACTTGCATCTGTATACTGGTAGCTATCATAGTATCCGTAACGGCGTGCTCCGAAGTTTGGTGAATAAGAGAATGATACCTGAGGAGTTATGACGTGGCGAATAGCCTGAATCTTATCACCGAAAAGTTTCCTACTTGGAGTCCAGAAGCCATACAGTTTTGTACTGGCACTCATTCCGAAGCTCCAGTTATAAACGTTATGGAATCCATAAGTAGTATCATTAACTTCCTTTTGTTTCACTCCATCCCATGACCGTAATATCTTTTTAGAGTACATACGGTCTGTGAAATTAAAGGAAGGTGTGACATTAATATAATTAAATAAGGTGAAGTTTGCTTGTACAGGAATACTGTGTTGGAAAGCATTCTTCCAGTCCTTAAACAAGTTTGAGTGTAAGAAACGGTCTTCTTTTGTTGATATTGAGTTTGACAACTGACCCGTATAGCTCATAGATATCTTCTCATACCAACGTTCTTTCCCTACAGCGTGCTTACGTTTGAAAGGATAGAAACGGCTCAAGCTGATGTTCAAATCAGGTAGAGTCATCTGAATTGAAGAGTCTCTCATGTTCTGTGCAAGGTTGGTTGTTGCACTTAAAGACAGACCTATACTTGAGAAAGTAGTACTCCAGCTGACAGATGACGTACGTGTTGACTGTGTCAAGGTCTGTGGATTATACATACTGGTCAGGTTATTACGCTCATAACTTGACGTAGCAAAGTTCACGCTTGCAGCCAAAGAGCTGTAAGGATTGGCCTTCGGATCCTGTCGATGGTTCCACTGTAACTTAAAACTCTCCTGTTCTGCATAGTCAGGAAGACCCTTATCTCCCGTCTTTGTGTTCTGATAACTGAAGAGGAAGGCACCCGAATAACGATAGCGTTTGCGATAGTTGCTGGCAGCAGTAACGCCCCATGACCCTTTCGTATATATCTCACCTAAGAGTTTTAAGTCCCATTTATCACTGATAGCGAAGTAATAACCACCATCACGAAGATAGAAACCACGATCTTTTTCATCACCATAACTCGGCATAATAAAGCCACTGGAGTACTTCTTTGAGAACGGGAAGAAACCGTAAGGGATAGCCAATGGCAACGGAACATCAGCTACGACAAGGTAAGCAGGACCAAAAACGACGTCCTTCCCTGGTCGAACTTTTGCACGAGAAAGCGCAATATAGAAATCAGGATGTGGCTTATCACAGGTTGTATAACGCCCATGCTGCAGGTAAATGACACCCGTCGAATCACGTTTACCAACCTCTCCGGTGAGAAATCCTTCCTGTTGTTCGGTATAGATACCTTTTATCAAACCCTTTTTCGACTTGAAGTTGAATGCCATGGTATCCGTCTTATACTCATCTTTACCCATTGTAAAGATTGGCTTTCCTTTGATTCCGCCCTCTTCTGTTGAGTCTGCAGTACCTGTTGCACGCACAGTATTACTATCAAGGTTCATATAAACCTTATCACTTGCGAGTTTCATATTCTCGTAATTCACCTTAGAATTACCATACAGATAGGCAGTTCCCGTAGCAGCATCATAGACGATTGAGTCATCAGCAGAATAGATTACCGGAGCATCAATACCGTTTGAACGTGCTCGCATTATACTATCTGCACGAATAGAGTCATCAATCTGTTTATTATGGTGGTAAATTGCCAATTGAAGAGAGTCCATCTTCGTTGTATCCACTCCAGCAAATCTACTGCTATCAGCTACATCAGGACGCTTCCCTTGCAACAGACTATCAACAATAACAGCATTACCCGTAGCCTTCTTGGTCCTTTTACCTTTTGGCAAGGGCATATTAATGCTTGCCATCGCATAGACGATGGCCATCGATAGTAGGAGTATGATGCTCTTATTTCTCATTGACTAATATCGTGCAAAAGTACAGAATTAATGGTGAATATATATATCATTACACTATTTTAACGTTTTAGAACGCCTCACAAATATGCTCTTTTAGTGATAAACAATGACGAGTTGTCAGGTACATGAAGCACTGTTTGATGCTTATTGTTTTGCTTGTGTACCTTACAATCACATGATTACGGTAGCCTAACAACTGCTATCAGTGTAAGATAAATTCATATTATGAAATCAATAGAGGCTCTTTTGCTTTGTAAAAGGTGCCCTTTTGAGTTGCAAAAGATGCCCTTTTACACTCCAAAAGACGCCCTTTTACAACGCAAAAGGGCGTCTTTTACGAAGCCCCACATTAACCTTCTGATTCTCTGTTAGTTACCAATTCTATTTTGAGGCACATTCTTTTGTTTTTTAATTGTAGCGAAAAGAAAAACTGTAATAGTATTTCATACTCCAGAATTCATCCTCTATGCCAACTCTAATCCTAAGGCCTCAATCAGTTTCATTACGGGTTTATTGGTTTGTTTTAGCTTCTCTAATTCCTGTCTTGGTGTCAGCATAGGTTTGATTTCATCCTGCTCCGCCAAGCGAATAGTCAGTTCAAGCTGTCCATTATGCAATGTCTTTGCCAGAGTTGCACGTATGCGTGCCTTAATAGATAGCAGTTCATTCAGTTGGATTTTATTCTCTGCCAACACCTGAATATGCGGAAATTCCGTTATTGTTGGAGTAATATTCTTCATGCGTTGAGCCAAAGCCTGCATATCACTCGGCATACGTGAACACATGGAACGCCATTGCACAACAAGGTCTTGCTGGGAGAATGATTCATTTTCTTCCTTGTTTGTGACCTCAGGCTCATCTATATAAGCTGGCTTTTTATCTTTACTCTTAAGAAGATTATCAAATGACATCCCCAAGGAACCTAAGTTCAAAGACCCTGACATAGCTGTAGGAACAGGCTTGGGAGAGGTGATAGATGTTTCAATCTTCGGAGCTGCATCATCTTTTACTGGTGATACTACCCCATCAGCCACACCTTGTGATGTAGCATTAGCACGTTTCAGGCTCCCGACCACCTGCGGAGTCGGTTTATTCTGAGCCTTCACTATAAGTTTCTTAAACAGGGATTTCAAACGCTTAGGGCTGCGCCCCGAGGCTGGAACATCATCTTCTTTCTGCGTTATCTGAGCCACTTCAATCAGTGTCAGCTCAACTAACAGACGCTTATTCGAGCTCTGGCGATACTCCACATCGCAGCGATTCATAATCTTCAGAGCATCATACAGGAAAGGTGTAGGACACTTCTGTGCCTGACTTTGATAACGTTGGCGTTGCTGATCGCTCACCTCTAACAGAGGAAGGGTCTGTGCATCCTTTGCCATCAGTACGTTGCGCACATGTGAAGCCAAGCCATTGATGAGATTTCCACCATCAAAGCCCTTGTTTATGACTGTATTCAAGAGTACCATTATCTCACTTACCTTATTCTCCAAAGCAAGATCAATGATGTTGAAGTAATTCTCCTCATCCAGCACATTGAGGTCTTCAATCACCTTTTGATAACTGATATCTCCTTGAGAGAAACTTGCTGCCTGGTCAAATATTGAAAGGGCATCGCGCATACCACCATCAGCTTTCTCAGCTATGACGTTCAAAGCCTGCTCATCATATTTGATATTTTCTTTCTCAGCCACACTCTTTAGATGCCCAATGATGTCGCGTACAGTCATTCTTTCAAAGTCATAGATCTGACAACGAGACAAGATTGTGGGGAGAATCTTATGCTTCTCTGTTGTTGCAAGAATGAAAATAACATGAGCAGGCGGCTCTTCCAGTGTCTTCAGGAAAGCATTGAAAGCCGCCGTTGACAGCATATGAACCTCATCAATGATGAAGACTTTATATCGACCAACCTGTGGAGGAATACGAGTTTGCTCCATCAAAGACTTGATATTCTCAACGGAGTTATTGCTCGCAGCATCCAACTCGAAGATATTATAGCTACGTCCTTCGTTAAAAGCGTTACAACTTTCGCATTCGTTGCACGCCTCTCCCTCTGCAGTTGGGTACTCGCAGTTAATAGCTTTGGCGAAAATGCGGGCACAAGTAGTCTTTCCTACGCCCCGAGGACCACAGAAAAGATAAGCATGAGCAAGCTTCCCGCTCTTCACAGCGTTCTTCAACGTAGTCGTCAACGCCTGTTGTCCAACGACAGAATCAAAGGACATCGGGCGGTACTTACGTGCCGAAACGATATATTCACTCATAATTTAACATTCTGATTATTTCGTGCAAAGGTAATAAAAGTTAAGAAAAGAGCAGGAGAAGGATATGATTAAATTGTTAATTTGCTAAAAATCTATATGCTTAATGCATACATCTGCAATCTTTTCCTTACTTTTGCAAAAACTAAAATAGCGTTAGCAATCAAGACATAGTTCTTACTTTGCATTCGCTTACATCTTTTTTTTAACAACAGAGAGAAGTGAGCAAAATAACTGGACATGTTCTCAGGTTTCTGAGCCGATTCAAATTTCATATCGTTATCATCCTTGGTATACTTATAGTTGGCGTACTGGATGAGAACAGTTTCCTGAAACGTATAGAGTATGCGTACCAGATTGATGACCTAAAGACGGAGATACAGAAGTACAACCGCCAATATCATCATGACACACAACAGCTGAGAGACTTGAAACGTGACCCGAAAGCTGTTGCAAGAATTGCCCGTGAACGCTACTTTATGAAGGCTGACAACGAGGATATCTTCGTTCTGAGTGATGACGAACAGCCTGCTGACAACCCTTCTAAATATGAAACAACTGAATAAATACGAATCAATAGCCTTCCTCTTCGGAGGATTACTGATGGTTACAGGTGCTGGATTATATGCTTTTTTCCTCATCCAACCTGTTTCATGCTGGGTTATGCTGGTAGGAGCCATCATATTCGTACTCATGCAAACAAGACAACGATACACTGGAACACAACTAACTATACGCCGTTTGCGTAAGATTATGACGTTTGCAGGTATCGGATTTATCCTTGCTGGACTATTTATGGTAGAGGATTCGTATTTCTTTCTTCGCCCATTTGTAGCCAACTCTATAAGTGGATACAGTACTTACATCAACATAATCCACCACAATTGGGTGATACTTCTCCTCATCTCAGCCGTATTAGAGATGTATACGACACATCGAATCAACTACGAATTGAGGAAAGAAAGCCCACTTGAGGGTTGATTAGAACAAGAGATAAGAGATAATTTCAATAGAAAAAACGACAGACATAAGAGGTGGAGAACATCTCATTTGTCTGACAAGAACCAGTTTAATGAACTATGAATAAAGTTCTATATGCACTACTTTCACTTGTGATGCTCGCATCATGTGCTGACTCATACACTATCCAAGGAACATCTAACGTCTCTGCTTTAGATGGAAGAAAGTTATATCTGAAGGTTGATCAGGCTGATTCACTGATTGATTTGGATTCTTGTGATGTCGTTCATGGACAGTTTTCTTTTCATGGAACGATTGATTCTGTGAAAGTAGCACAGGTCTTTATGGATGACGTTAACCTACAATTTCCTATTGTTATTGAGAGTGGAAACATCAATGTCAAGCTGAATAACACACAACAGCGTGTTAGCGGAACACCACTGAATGACAAACTCAATGACTTTTGGACAAAGTTTACACAGTTACGCAACCAATATGGAGAGATTGACCACGAAGAAAGTGCAGCCATTCTCAATGGACATGACGAAGAAACGATCAATGCCCAACTCATCAAAAAAGCTTTAGTAGTCTATGAAAAGGGCGATAAACTGTTCACAAAGTTTGTGACAGACAACTTTGACAATGTCCTTGGACCATGGGGTTTCCTAACACGTATTAGTTATGACACCACCCCTAACGCCTATCCTGTATGGATGAATGACTATATGTACGCCTATGCACTGAACCAATTACCGTCATGGGTAGAGTACATCATGACCAAAGCTACTGATAAGTTTAAGAATAATCCACAAGTAAAGGCGTTCTATACTAATTTCCAGCAGACACAAAAAGAGATGAATGGTACAGCAGAACCTGCTACTACCAGCCCTGAAGCAAGTGGAACAACAACGAATCCTGACATAACTCCACCAACGCCAGCTCAGATGGCTGGTGATTCCGTTCGCTAATAGGTGGACAAGAAAGAAAAGATTCAGAAACAAATGAGGTTTGAAAGACATCAGTATTCAAACCTCACACAGACATTCTCATAGAATATATTACACCCCTAAAAACATAAACATATGAGAAAACTCATCCAAAGTGGTACGATCGTCAATGAAGGGCGAAGCTTTATTGGTTCTCTCATCATAGAAGATGACCGTATAACAGAGATAATTGAAGGCAACAAGATACCCCGTGGCACATTCGAAGAGACTATCGATGCCACGGGATGTTTTGTTATTCCAGGTATCATAGACACACATGTTCACTTCCGTGAGCCTGGATTGACGGATAAGGCAGACATTGAAAGCGAGAGTAGAGCAGCAGCTTTCGGTGGTGTCACCTCGTATTTTGACATGCCAAACACCAATCCACAAACCACAACAATAGATGCCTTGAACGATAAATGGCAACGGGCTGAATCGTCAAGTCATATCAATTATGCTTTCTTCTTTGGTGCAACAAATACGAACAGTGACCTTTTCGCTCATTTAGACATACATACTATTCCAGGAATCAAACTCTTTATGGGTGCATCAACGGGCAATATGCTCGTAAATAGACAGGAAGCATTAGAGAAAACCTTCCATAACGCAGCAGAACTAGGACTTCCAGTCGTCACACATTGTGAGGATTCAGATATCATCAAAGCTAACATGGAAGAGGCAAAGAAGATCTATGGAGATGATCCTGACATCATACATCACTACGAAATACGCAGTGAAGAAGCCTGTTGGGTTTCTTCTCAATTGGCAGTTAAGCTTGCACGAAAGTTTAAGACACACCTTCACATAGCTCATATCTCTACCCAAAGGGAACTATCATTGGCTCTTCAACCTGAAGATGAAGGACGGATAACCTTAGAAGCTGTCATTGCTCACATTGCTTTTTCCAAAGAAGATTATCTCACAAAGCATGCACTTATCAAATGTAACCCTTCTGTGAAGACACTTTCTGACCGTAATGCCATCCGCCATGCACTCATGGATGGACGCATAACAACTGTAGGGACGGACCATGCTCCACATCTTCTCAGCCAGAAACAAGGTGGATGTGCAAAGGCAACATCGGGCATGCCGATGATACAATTCTCTCTTGTAACGATGTTAGAACTTGTTGATAAGGGTGTATTGACCATAGAAAAGCTTGTAGAACTTATGGCTCATGCACCAGCAAGACTCTTTTACATTGATGAACGGGGCTTCCTTCGCAAAGGTTACAAGGCTGACATCACTATCATTAAGCCTCACCAGTCATGGATTGTAGACGAAGAATGTATCGAAAGTAAGTGCAAATGGAGCCCTATGATGGGACATGAATATCATTGGAAGGTGGTCCATACATTCTTAAATGGTAATCACTTATTAAATAATGGCAAGTTCAATACCACCTTACGGGGTGAGAAAATAACATTCAGGAACACTAAGTAACCCTTCATAAAAACAAAAGGTAGTAGATAAAAGAAGGTCTTATGGACAAGAAAGTCGTAGATAATAAAAGTAAGATTCTCACTTATAACATCAATGATGTCGCCCCATACATCAATTGGGCATACTTCTTCTATGCCTGGTCAATGAATGGTAAGGCAAAAGATGCACAAAAAGAGTTGCAAAAAGAAGCTGAGGATATGCTTGCTAAGATGAATGAGAAGTATCATACACATGCTGTTTTTGCACTGTGCGAAGCCAACAGTGATGGCGATGATATCATCGTTAAGGGAACACGCATACCAATGTTACGCCAACAAAAAGCCGTACCTGGTAAACCTAACCTATGTCTTTCAGATTTTCTTCGTCCCTTATCATCCGGAATTAAAGATACTTTAGGGCTCTTTGCGACCTCCGTTGACGCTGCTCTGACAGATGATTTCGAAGATGATACCTACCTACGGATGCTATCACAGACTCTTGCTGACCGTTTAGCAGAGGCTACAGCAGAGAAAATGCACGAAGATATCAGAAGGAAATATTGGGGATATGCACCAGAAGAGCAACTCACTTTGAGAGAGTTATTTGCTGAAAAATATCAGGGGATACGCCCAGCCATAGGATACCCATCGCTTCCAGATACCAGTGTAAACTTCCTTTTAGCAGAGCTTTTGGACATGACAGCTATCCACATTAGCCTTACTGAAACAGGAATGATGATTCCTCATGCCAGCGTTTCAGGACTAATATTCGCTCATCCACAGAGCCGTTACTTCGATTTAGGGAAGATAGGAGAAGACCAACTACAGGATTATGCACGCCGACGCGGCCTCCCTACAGAGTCTATCAGGAAGTATCTCAGTTCCAGTCTACTAAAAAAATGATTGCACGAATCATCATACCACTCATTTTAGTCATTGTACTTCCCGACCTATACATTGACATTCATTACTTCCGGAAGCAATACCACATTAGTAGGTGGTTGCGTTTACTATGGTGGATACCCTGCATTAGCATGGTAATATACACATGTGCGTTAGCCTCCATACAGGACTTTGCACCCACAGACCTCACTTGGCTGAACACTTATCTCTTCCTCCTTGGAATGTTCGTCGGACCAAAAGCCATCTTTACACTTACTTCTTTCCTTAGTTGGATAGTACGAAAATACATCACACATATGCACCGCAACTGGGGACATTACATTGGAATCGCCCTTGGGATATGTACTTTTGCAACTTATGTATATGGTCTTACAGCAGGTTTTTCTACCATAAAGGTTAAACATGTGAACCTTTATTTCAGGAATCTACCACAATCATTCAATGGATATCGCATCGTTCACGTATCCGACCTGCATCTTGGAACATTTGATGGATGGCGTAAAAGCATACTAAAGGCAGAGATGGACAGTATCGTGAAGCAACATCCGGACCTTATCTGCTTTACTGGTGACCTACAAAATATGCGTCCTCAAGAAATTGAAAAGATGCAGAACGTACTTCATAAACCCATGCAAGGCACTGTATCAGTCTTAGGAAATCATGACTATACCGAATATATAAAAGAAGAGCCAAGGGTAGAATTTCAGCAAGAGAAGCGATTAATTGCAGCAGAAAGAAACCTTTTAGGATGGAAACTGCTATGCAACCAACATATCAAAATAGCATCTTCACATAAGGAGTACATATATATATGTGGCACGGAAAACGACGGAAGACCACCTTTCCCCAACCATTCTGATTACGACAAAGCCATCCGAGGGATTCCCAAAGATGCCTTTGTCATCATGTTACAACATGATCCTTCTGCATGGCGTAGGTCTATTCTTCCCAAAACAACAGCCCAACTGACGCTAAGTGGACACACACATGGCGGACAGATGCAGTTCTTTGGCTGGCGTCCTACAAGTATTCGACAGGCTGAAGACCATGGACTCTATGAACAAAATGGGCGATATCTGTATGTCACTGCAGGCCTTGGAGGACTTGTACCCTTCCGTCTCAATATGCCAAATGAGATTACAGTCATAACACTTCACACTAAAAAATGAAATAAAAGTATTCTATGAGCAATTCTATCTCCCCAAGAAACAAGAAGAATCATCCTTCTGTAATAACGTTGGTAGCACGTCTCATCTACGGAGTCTACACCTTCTTTATTGCACTTCCCATCTTTATTATAACATCAACTCTTACCGCCTTGACAACAGTTATTGGCTGTAGGTTTGGCAATGGACACTTCTGGGGCTACTATCCAGGCAAATGGTGGTCATGGCTTACTATCCGTTTGCTCTTCTTACCCGTAAAAGTTGAAGGGAGAGAGCATTTAGATCCCAAGCAAAGCTATGTCTTTGTGAGCAATCATCAAGGTGCATTTGACATATTTCTTATCTATGGCTTCTTGGGCCGTAACTTCAAATGGATGATGAAAAAAGGCATTCGGAAGATTCCTTTGGTAGGTATCGCTTGTGTATATGCCCATCATATCTTCGTAGATAAGAGTGGAGCAAGCAAGATAAAGAAGACCTATGACGAAGCACGCAAGACCCTTCGAGAGGGTATGTCAGTCGTTGTTTTCCCTGAAGGTGCCCGTTCTTTTACTGGTCATATGGGTAAATTCCGTCGTGGAGCTTTCATGCTTGCCGATGAACTACAACTTCCTGTATGTCCATTGAGCATCAATGGTTCCTTCGATATCATGCCCCGTACAAGAGATTGGAGCTTTCCTATGTGGCACCCTCTTAGCCTTACCATTCACGAACCTATCTTTCCAAAAGGCAAAGGGACAGAGTTCGAGAAACAAACAATGGCAGAATCCTATGATGCTGTTATGTCTGGCATAGAACCAAAGTATCAAGGTTTCATAGAAAATCCAGACCATAACTTCACATATCTCTACCCATATCCTAATAAAAACAATAAAAAGAAACACAGATTTGCTTCATTCAGAGAAATGTACTACTTTTGTATTACTTTTAATAAACCCAAAAACTGAAAGCCAATGACAAGTGATAGTATCGTAATTATACCAACCTATAACGAGAAAGAGAATATCGAGAAAATCATTCGTGCCGTCTTCCGATTAGAAAAGTTCTTTCATATCTTGGTAATTGATGATGGAAGTCCTGACGGTACAGCACAGATTGTACACCGATTGATGGAGACTGAGTTTACCGACCGCCTCTTTATTATTGAGCGAACAGGTAAATTAGGATTGGGAACGGCTTACATCACCGGCTTCAAATGGGCTTTAGAACATGGTTATGACTACATCTTTGAGATGGATGCAGACTTCAGTCACGACCCTAACGACCTACCTCGTCTCTATGCCGCCACACATGATGAAGGCTATGATGTTGCAGTTGGCTCACGCTATGTAAGTGGTGTGAACGTTGTTAACTGGCCTATCGGACGCGTCTTGATGAGTTATTTCGCCAGCAAGTACGTCCAAACAGTGACAGGATTTCATGTTCATGACACCACAGCAGGGTTTGTTTGCTACCGTCGTCGTGTCTTAGAGACTATTCCTTTAGACCAAATCCGCTTCAAGGGCTATGCTTTCCAGATTGAAATGAAATACACTGCCCATAAGATAGGCTTCAAAATAAAAGAAGTACCAGTCATCTTTGTGAATCGTAGGGAGGGAACTAGCAAGATGTCAGGTGGTATTTTCTCTGAAGCTTTCTTTGGTGTTATGCGCCTACGCATGGACGGATGGTTCAAGAAATATCCTAAACCACAAAACTAAAGGGATTTATCTCTTTTCGAAAAGCAACAAGAATACACATTGTTTGATTACACAAAAGACCATATATCAGCAGCCATAACTTCTCGGAGTTATGGCTGTTGTCGTTTAATCATTAGTATTCCGTAAACATTTTCCATACAGAATCAGTCTTAAGAGTCTCATAAATACTCTCTAAAAAACATGATTAACACATGCCATTCTTGCTCTTTCATAAACATTTTGATGCTTAGCACCAGTGGAGCTAATACCTAACACCAGTGGAGCTGATGCCTAACACAAGTGGAGCTGATGGTCAACTCCATTCGTGCTGTTCCCTAACTCTTTATAAATAGTGTACCATCAAGGCGATATTTTATATTCTTATCAGTATGTAAGATAAATGTTGTAACTTTGCATTTACAACGCAATAGCGATGAAGATACAGGATATACAGAAACTATATGCAACCTTACCACAGGTAGGTGCATTGATAAAGACACAGGAAGATAAGTCCATCAAGACCATTTTCCTGCAAGGACTCGTGGCATCAGCTGCCCCAATGCTCTTTGCTTCTATAGCTGAAAAGTGGAAAAAGACAACTGTTTTTGTTCTCAATGATAACGATGAGGCTGGTTATTTCTATAATGATCTGAAAACAATTGCCATGCCTGATGATAATAAAGACAAAGTTGCAGAGGTTCTTTTCTTTCCTTCATCCTACCGACGTGCCGTGAAATACGGGCAACGAGATGCTGGAAACGAGATTCTACGTACTGAAGTCTTGACGCGTTTGTCAGCCCTAACAACGGAAAAAGAAGACTCTTCCACTCTCCCACTCTATATTGTTACCGAACCATCTGCCCTCTCAGAGATGGTAGTTTCCCCAAAACAATTAGACGAGAGACGCCTGACACTGACTGTTGAACAGCATATTGACATTGTAGAAGTTGAGAGAACGTTACGTTCATTCGGCTTTTCTGAGACCGATTATGTCTATGAACCAGGACAATTTGCCGTACGCGGTAGCATTATTGATGTTTATTCTTTCTCCAGTGAACTACCTTATCGTGTTGACTTCTTCGGAGATGACATTGAAACCATCCGTACTTTTGAAGTTGAGAGTCAGCTGTCCAACGAGAAACTAAAACGTATTGAGATTGTTCCAGAGCTTGCAACACTCTCTGAAGAGAAGGTTCCGTTTCTTAATTTCCTACCCAATGATGCGGTATTGGCATTCAAAGACTTCCTCTATGTCCGTGACACCATAGAAGGAATCTACAAAGATGGCTTTACATCCCAGGCATTAGTCGATAGCTTAGAAGGGAAAAACGAAGTGGAACAACAGGAGATTGAGAAAGCTTTCCGCAAGGAAAGCCAACTCATTACAGCTTCTCTTTTTATGGATAACGCGCTCGATTTCCTCCGCATAGAGTTCGGAATGAATCACTCTATCAATGATGATACAAGGAAAAAGGGTGATCATCGAGCGACAATAAACTTCCAAACATCCCCGCAACCACTCTTCCACAAGAACTTTGAGCTTCTCTCAAAGACCTTGAGAGACTATCTTCTCCAGGATTATAAGCTGTATATCTTTGCTGACAGTGAGAAACAAACGATACGCTTAAGGGACATATTTGATTCCTTATCAAGCGGAAACTTATCTCCAGATTCTGAGAACCTGTCTGTTGCAGACAGCTCTCTTTCGTTGAAAAAAGGGGATAAAAACAGAACCGTTGAGGGTCTTCCTTTCACTGCTGTCAACCGAACGCTGCATGAAGGTTTTGTTGATAACACCCTGAAAGTATGTTTCTTCACTGATCATCAGATATTCGATAGATTCCACAAGTACAACCTCAAGTCGGATAAGGCACGTCAAGGCAAGATGGCATTGACGATGAAAGAACTGCAAGAGATGGAACCTGGTGACTTCCTTGTACATGTTGACTTTGGTATTGGTAAGTTTGCTGGACTCGTCCGAGTGCCTGCCGGAGACTCCTATCAGGAGATGATACGCCTTGTTTACCAGCATAACGACATCGTAGATGTATCCATCCACTCACTTTATAAGATCAGTAAATACCGCAGAGGAGACTCTGGTGAAGCACCACGGCTGTCAGTTCTTGGTTCAGGAGCATGGGATCGGCTGAAAGAACGTGCGAAGAAAAGAATCAAAGACATTGCACGTGACCTCATCAAGCTGTATGCTAAGCGGCGAAAAGAGAAAGGTTTTGCCTTCTCTCCTGACTCCTTTATGCAACATGAACTGGAGGCTTCGTTCCTTTATGAGGACACTCCTGACCAAGTAAAAGCTACTCAGGAGCTGAAGCAAGACATGGAAAGTGCGCGTCCTATGGACCGTTTGGTATGCGGTGATGTGGGCTTTGGCAAGACAGAAGTTGCCATTCGTGCTGCTTTCAAAGCTGCTGTCGACAACAAACAAGTGGCAGTATTGGTACCAACAACCGTCTTGGCATTCCAACATTACCAAACATTTAAGAACCGATTGAAGGACATGCCAGTACGTGTTGACTACCTTTCACGTGCCCGAAATGCGAAACAAACCAAACAAGTATTGGCTGATTTGGCTGAAGGAAAGATTGATATTCTCGTTGGGACACACAAACTGATTGGTAAATCTGTGACATGGCATGACCTCGGACTGCTTATTATTGATGAAGAACAGAAGTTCGGTGTGTCAACAAAGGAGAAGTTACGCCAGCTGAAAACCAATGTAGACACACTCACAATGTCTGCTACTCCTATTCCACGAACACTACAATTCTCATTGATGGGAGCCCGTGACATGAGTATTATGCGCACTCCCCCTCCCAACCGCTACCCTATTCAAACCGAGATTGCATCCTTCTCACATGAGGTTATAGCTGATGCTATTAACTTCGAGATGAGCCGTAACGGACAGGTTTACTTCGTTAACGACCGTATCAGTAACCTTCCTGAGATTGCTAACCTCATTAAAAAGTATGTCCCAGACTGTAGGGTCGCTATAGGACACGGACAGATGAAACCTGAAGAGTTGGAAGAAATTATCATTGGCTTCATGAATTATGATTATGATGTACTGCTTTCCACAACCATAGTAGAGAACGGAATAGACATCTCTAACGCCAATACCATCATTATTAATGATGCCCATCGCTTCGGATTATCCGACCTTCACCAGATGCGTGGACGTGTGGGACGCTCGAATAAGAAAGCCTTCTGTTATCTCTTAGCACCACCTTTGTCAGCACTGAACCCAGAAGCACGCCGCCGCCTGGAAGCTCTTGAGACCTTCTCCGACCTCGGTAGTGGTTTCAACCTTGCTATGCAAGACCTAGACATACGCGGTGCCGGCAATCTCTTAGGCTCTGAACAGAGTGGCTTCATGGAGGACTTAGGCTATGAAACCTATCAGAAGATACTCAGTCAGGCAGTCACCGAATTGAAAAACGATGAGCTCCAGGATCTCTATGAAGAGGAGATGAACGAAGGAAAGCAGATTACAGGCGATGATTTCATTGATGATTGTGCTGTTGAAAGCGACCTTGAGATGTACTTCCCTGATAACTATGTACCAGGAAGTTCTGAGCGCATGCTACTCTATCGGGAGCTGGATAATATAGAGAAAGATGAAGATCTTGATGCTTATCGTAAACGTCTTCAAGACCGATTTGGACCTATTCCACGCCAAGGAGAGGAACTTATGCAGGTCGTTGCACTGCGAAGAGTGGGTAAACGATTGGGCTGTGAGAAGATTATTCTCAAGCAAGGACGCATGCAGATGCAGTTCGTTTCCAACCCAAACAGTATGTACTATCAGAGTGAAGCCTTTGACAAAGTACTTAATTACATAGGTTATCATCCCCGTCGTTGCAACCTGAAAGAACGGAACGGTAAACGTTCTATGGTGGTAAATGACGTGAAGAGTGTAGAGGATGCTGTTAAAGTCTTAAGAGAGATAGACAAAAAGCAATCTTAAGAAACACTTTTACAAAGTCTATTCCACAATTATCTACAAGATGACAGGAAGCCTCTTTTCTCCGAGTTTGTAACTATCTGTCTTTCAAATGATTGCAGATAGCATTCTAAAAGGTGCCCTTTTGAAGTTCAAAAGGGCACCTTTTGCATGTCAAAAGGGCATCTTTTACAACGCAAAAGGGCGTCTTTTACAACGCAAAAAGGCACCTATTGAAAACGAACTATGAATCATCTTTACATTAAGAACATTACAAGCAATACTCAAAGAAAGCTATTCTATTTGTTACAAGAGGCAGGAGACACCTGTATCAGACGAAGAAACAAAAAAGAAAAACCAAAGGAAAAACTTGCAAAAGTCATAAATCATGCTTAAATTTGCGAGCAAATGACTACGAGGATGAAACATACAGACGTATTTAACTCCATTCGCAACGTTGCAATGAAGTTAAAACCAGAGAATGGAAAGATAATACTCTTCGGTTCTCAGGCACGTGGTGAAGCTCGTGAGGATTCCGATTGGGATATTCTTATCCTATTAGACAAGGATAAGATAGAGGTGGCAGACCATGATAAGTTCACTTATCCATTCTGGGAACTTGGCTGGGAAATCAATGCGATGATTCATCCTATTGTATATACTTTAAAAGAATGGAGCACTCGCTCTCACACTCCTTTCCGTGATAATATAGAACTAGATGGGATTGCTTTATGCTAAAAAACGGTGAGAGAAGAGTACTCGTAACCTACAGAATACAGAAGGCGAAGTCGGTTCTAAAGGAAGCTTATGATAACGCTAAGCTCGGGCATTGGACGCTTGTTGGCAATCGTTTATATTACACGGTTTACCACATGGCACAGGCTTTATTGCTAGATAAAGGTCTATCAGCCAAGACACATGCGGGGACTATTCATATTATTGGGCAGCAGTTTGTATCAACTGGGATGATAGATAAGACATATGGAAGGTTGTTCTCACGTTTGTATGAACTGCGTCAATCAGGAGATTATGATGATATGTATAATGCAACAGAAGATGAAGTGAAACCTTATTTTCCATTAGTTGAATCATTCATCAGTGTCATGGAGGAATTAATTACATTCAAATAGGAAAGATATAACACCATAAAATATCAAATAACTATGATTAAGAAATATGTAGAAGAGAACAAAGACAGAATGCTCGAGGAGCTATTCAGTCTGATACGCATACCAAGCGTAAGTGCACAAACAGCTCATAAAGAGGACATGGTACGTTGTGCAGAACGCTGGAAAGAGCTCTTGTTGCAGGCAGGAGTAGACAAAGCAGAGGTCATGCCATCAAAGGGAAATCCAATGGTTTATGCTGAAAGAATGGTTGATCCAAAGGCAAAGACCGTCCTTGTTTATGGTCATTATGATGTGATGCCAGCTGAACCATTCGAGCTATGGAAGACAGAACCATTCGAACCAGTCATTAAAGATGGTCATATCTGGGCACGTGGAGCAGACGATGATAAGGGACAATCATTCATGCAGGCAAAGGCTTTTGAGTATCTGAACAAGCATAACCTGCTGAAACATAACATGAAATTCATCTTTGAAGGTGAAGAGGAGATTGGCTCTGGAAGTCTTGGCCCATTCATTGAAGAGCACAAAGACTTACTGAAATGTGACGTAATCCTCGTATCTGATACGGGAATCATTAGTCCTGACGTACCTTCTATCACCACTGGTCTGCGCGGACTGTCCTACTGGCAGATTGAAGTTACTGGTCCTGACCACGACTTACACTCAGGAACTTTCGGCGGTGCAGTAGCTAATCCTATCAATGTTCTTTGTAAGTTGATAGCAGATGTCACTGGTCCTGACGGCAAAATACGTATTCCTGGTTTCTATGATGATGTGGAAGAAGCATCAGACGAGGAGCGCAAGCTCGTTGCTTCTATACCTTTCAATGAGGAAGAATACAAGAAGTCTATCGGCGTAAAGGCCCTCTTCGGTGAGGAAGGCTACAGTACAATTGAGCGTACAGGCTATCGTCCTTCATTCGATGTATGCGGCATTTGGGGTGGATATACAGGTGATGGTGCCAAAACAGTCATACCTTCAAAGGCATATGCAAAGATTTCATCACGCCTTGTACCCCATCAAGATCACAACAAGATCAGCCAATTGGTAGTAGACTACTTCAATCGTGTTGCTCCAGACACAGTAACAGTTAAGGTGGAGAAGCACCATGGTGGCTACGGATATGTCTGTCCTATCGACTTCCCAGCATATAAAGCTGCCGAAAGAGGTTTCGAGACTGTCTTTGGAAAGCGCCCATTGCCTGTTCGTATTGGTGGTTCTATTCCAATTATCTCAACCTTTGAAAAGCTACTTGGTGCTAAGAGTGTCCTCATGGGCTTCGGTCTGGAATCAAATGCCATCCATTCTCCAAACGAGAATATGCCAGTTGATCTCTGGTTAAAGGGTATTGAAACGATTATCAACTTCCATTTGGAGTACGATAAGGAAGCATAAATAAGGAGATAATCCTATAAAAAGACATTGCCAGCCTCACATAATAAGATGTACGAGGCTGGCAATTTTTATTAAAAAAGCACCAAACATTTGGTAAATTCGCAAAGTCTGATTACTTTTGCAACCCAGTTCAAATGAACTGAATGAGGTATGAAAGCACGATGAAAGGAATATTTTTCCAATCAAAAGTACGGAAATCCTCATTGTACTATGGGCTTGTTTGGATTTGACGGCAAGACGAAATGGTACGTAAGCACGCGGAGCGTCGTTAGTTTGCTCCTAAATATCAGCTATCAAACAATTAATTGGCGAAAACAATTACGCTCTCGCTGCCTAACCGAAGTACAGTAGGTTACTGGCTTTATCCGACTATTAGATAGTTGGACGAGACATCGCTCCGAGGATGTTGTTCCGAATCCAGAGAGTAAGCGATGCAGGTTCAATCGGAAATAGTCAGTGTATGCCTCGATGCACTGATGAAGATTTAGAGGATAAGATGTCGGTTGGTGGTCCAGGTCTTGCCGACATACGAAAATCGAAGGCTGGAATAAACGTGTAGAAAGCGTATGGTTTCCTTGTGCGGACGTGGGTTCGACTCCCACCAGGTCCACTTTACGTACTCTGAACAAGAGATTACAAGAAAATGATTAAATCAGATAATCGCCGTAACTTCAACGAGTTACGGCGATTATTCGTTTGTAGGCATCCCTGTTTGGGAGTACATACAGATACCGCCGAAACGCTCAAAATACTCCCAACTGGCTACAATATGGCTACAGAAAAAAACGACTTTGTAAAATTGTAGCCAATGATACCGTACAGAGTACACACAGATACTGCATACTTCATTGTTATTCAAAGAATTATGTCGAACTTTGCAGCTGTAAAAATAGCGCGCGTAACTCACCCTTAACCGGGTTGGAAACACGATTTACTTCTGCATTAAAAACTTGTAAGTATGAAGAGTATTTTCAGAACAAGCTTCTATCTGCGAAGCAATTATTTGAACAAAGAAGGAAAAGCATCGGTTATGATGCGTATCCATCTTAATGGAGAGAGAATTGCACTTGGCACAACAGGTGTTTGTGTTGATCCCGAAATGTGGGACAGCACACTGGGCAAGGTGCGAGGACGAACCAAAGAAGCGTTGGCTACTAATGCTCAACTGACGAGTATCAGCACAGACCTTCAGATGATATTCCAGCGATTGGAGTTCTCTGAAGAGCTCAGCCTTGAGCGCATCAAATCGGAGTATCTGGGCAAACGTGAGGATATGGAAACAGTTCTCTCATTGTTTACCAAATATAATAATGATATGTATGCACAGATTGGTTGTGGAGTTACCAAAGCCAATTATCGTAAGTTTGATATTTGTAAGCGTCACTTTGTCAAGTTCCTACAAGAAAAGTACGCACGCACAGACCTCAATACCATTGAGCTTACCCCTATTGTCATTCACGATTTCGATGTCTATCTCAAAACGGTAGTCGGTCAATCGTTTAACACGGCCATCAAGACCTTAAAGACTTTTAAGACGGTTATCATATTTGGTCGAAAGGCTGGAGTGTTTAATCACGACCCATTCCTCAATATCCACTTCAAGACCAAAAGAGTTGATCGTGGCTTTTTGACAGACGAAGAAGTGGACACCATCATGCACAAGGAATTTGCAACACAACGATTGGTAAATGTTCGCGACATCTTCTTGTTCTCTTGCTTTACAGGACTGGCTTACGTTGATGTAGCCAATCTTACGCCCGACAATATCATAACGATGGACGGCAAGCAGTGGATTGTAATAGCACGTCAGAAAACCGATACACTAAGCCATATCCTCTTGCTCGACATTCCGAAGATTATTATCAAGAAGTATGAGGGCAAAGCTAAAAATGGTAGATTGATACCCATTCTCAGCAACCAGCGTATGAACTCTTATTTGAAAGAGATAGCTGATGTTTGCGGTATCAACAAGAACTTGACCTTTCACATGGCTCGACATACCTTTGCCACAATGATGCTCACAAAGGGAGTTCCTGTGGAGTCTGTATCCAAGATGTTAGGACATACAAGTATAACTACAACTCAGCTTTATGCCCGCATAACAAACAAGAAGATAGAGAACGATATGCTTGCTGTATCCAAGAAATTGGATAAGTTCGACTTCGCAAGTGCTCCACCTGCAAAGACTACCAAGCGACGTTATACTAAGAAGATTGATACACCTATTATAATAGCAAACAATTAAGACTTATGGCAACAACAAAGAAAGAACTTTCTTACTTCCGTTTGAAGTTAGAAGCATATCTCGGAGAGCATTTTCCAGAGAGAGTGAATGACAATGCGTTTGTAACCGCTCGAGCAGACGAGGCTCTGACGGCTTACTGCGATGCCGTGGCGCAAGGTTTCTCCTACCTCGAAGCAGAGACGATGGCAAGTGAGGTGCTGTACCACGACTTGCACTTCTCAAAGTATGATACCCTTGTTTCCGTGCTGGAGCAGGAGTTTGAGAAGGAGCTGCCAAGTCCGCTTCCCGAAAGGTTAGCACTAATTTTACTGAACAACAAGGCAATTCAAGCGGTATTTGCCAAGTACGAACTCACGGACGACTTTGCGGCAGGTACAGAATACGACAAACTGTACACCGAGCTGACCGGTACCATCGTGCTGCTCATCGAGGTCAATGGTCTGCCAACGATAGGCGGTGAAAACATGACTTGATGTAACACCATCGGGAGCTTTTGTATTGTCAAGAGCCAAGATAAACGCTCCACTCCACACGTCAAGAGTTTTGCAAACACTTGTCTTTGTGTAGTCTGCGCATCTTGTTATCGCTCTTGAAACTATTAAAAGCCCCGATTATGAATACAATCATCATGAATCAAGACGTTCACACACCTGCCTTCATCAAGGCAGACGCATCGAACAAAACCGATAATATCAAGCAGCAGCCGACTTCTCCCAAGCAAGTCCGCCGCTTCTCTTGGACACGCTTCATCGAACTCGCTATCCTGCTTTCCATCGCTATCGGTGCCATTTGGCTTATCTCGAAGATAGTAACGCCGCAAGTCGTAACTGCCGTTTCTGTCATTGCAGGTTTTCTGATACTACGCTTTATAGTCAGGGTAATTCTAAAAGTGACGTTTACGCTGCTGAGCATTCTCTTCTGGCTGGCGATACTCTGTGCCATCCTGCTATGCGTGCTTTGAAAAGCACAGCTCTGTAAAACCTTTCATGCTATTTCATCAGGTGGTTATCTCGCATTTTGAGATAGCCACCTTTTCTATTTTCCACTACGAGCGTTGCACTTTTGCTTCTTTTCCAATGCTCCACGATATGCGATGACAAGGAGACGGATGCTGTTCCCTTTTTATCCGCAAAGGTAGTACGGGGCTTGTGGCTTTCCCAAGGTCCTAAGCCGCTTGGTTTGTCTGGAAAATCTCCACACCTACGGGTTGTATTTTCCGCCAAAACCTTGTGTAAGCCCGCCCCGCTACCTCTATTTTGCTACAAAAAGGAATCAGCATACTCCGATCTTTGGACGCATAAAAAAAATGTCGCTATGGATAAGCAAAAAGTAAATACAACATCTTCGATGAACAGAAAAGGATATAGCTCCTCCTCTCATTACCGCATTAACCCTGTGGTTGAAAAAAGTGAGCAAGTGTTGGCAATTAAGTTTGTACAATGGGACGTACTCCCTTTGGAAAGCCTTTGTAGCAGTAAAGTATATCTCCTACGTGCAAAACTCAATCGTGGCGAGTGTATGAGTCGTGAGGAAAAGAATTGGCTATGTGAAGCTGTGAACTCTAACACCTATTTCCGCACAGCCGTTCCACTACAAGGCTATCGCTTTGACTTCTTTGATGTACTGAAGAAATACCTTGTCAATCAGTACGGACAATGGACAGAGTATTACGCACCCGACAGAACAAGCCTAAGAGCCTACCTATATGGGCGTATCAATCAAATAGTAGAAATTTCCAAGTATTAACAACATCAAAACATATACGACAATGAAAGGAACAGAACATTTCACACGGACAATAGCCGAGTATCTTAATCAGCGTGCTATGGCAGACCCATTATTTGCCCCTAACTTGTTGAAGCCGAACAAGAATATCGAGGAGTGCATCACCTACATTCTTAATGAAGTGCAGAAAAGCGGTTGCAACGGCTTTGATGATGATGAAATCTTCTCTATGGCTGTTCACTACTACGATGAAGACGATATAGAGGTGGGTAAGGCTATTTCTTGCCAAGTTGCCGTTAATCACATTGTAGAACTCACAGAGGAAGAAAAAGCCGAAGCAAGGCAGGAAGCCATTAAGCAATATCAGCGTGAGGAACTTGCCAAGTTACAGAGCCGTAACGCACGAGTGAAAAAGACCGAGAACATAGCAACCCAAGTACAACCATCACTATTCGATTTTTAAGCCTATGAAACCGAGAAACAAATTTGAGAAGGCGGTTTTGGAACAAAGCAAGCATCTTCGCCCAATAACCAAGACACAAGACAAGTGGGCATTCCGTGAGTGCATAGACCACTTCGCCTACCGCTTGCCAAAAGGTCGCACCACTTGTATGGATTGTGGGCATAGTTGGGTAATGAACAAACATAGAGAAACTTGCACTTGCCCTCATTGCAGGGCAAAGTTGCAGGTCAAGGAAACCTACGAGCGCAAGTTGCAGCAGAAGCAGTATTTCACCCTACTTACCACTTGTGGAGAGTTTCAAGTATTACGTATGTTCCTACTTATTGTGGGTATGGAGAAAGGTTACAAAGCACAGACTTCTATAATTGAGATTGGGCAATATTGGTGGAATATGCAGGGACGAAAAACTGTGGTTGCCATACAGAGAGTATTGGGACACTATGTTGATACCTTTTCCTATTATAGTCCTATGGCGATACGCAACGATAATGAAGCCTATCAGCATATTGCCTACTCACCCATATATCCGAAGTTCAAGGTTACAGACATACTTCGCAGAAATGGTTTTAAGGATAATTTCTATGGCATCGTGCCTACTAAGCTTATTCCTGCATTGCTTACAGACAGCCGTGTGGAAACATTGCTAAAGGCAGGTCGCACAGACCATTTACGTTACTTTCTTGGCAACAGGAGGACTTTTGAGGACCTATGGCAGTCCTACAAGATTGCAGTCCGTAACGGCTATGAGATTGCAGATATTTCCCTTTGGAGTGATTATGTAGATACACTTAGAAGATTAGGTAAGGATATTCATAATCCAAAATATTTATGCCCAACAGACCTTAAAGGCGAACACGACCGCAGACACGAGGAACTTCTCAGACAGCGTGAACAGGTGGAGATAAGACAGAAGCAAAAGAAGGCAATGGAAGACGAAAAACGTTTCAAGGAACTAAAATCCAAATTTTTCGGTATCTGTTTCACGGACGGCACTATCCAAGTCCACGTATTGGAGAGCGTGCAAGAACATTTGGAAGAAGGTGTATCAATGCACCATTGCGTATTTTCCAACGCCTATTACCTCAAGGAGGACTCCCTTATCCTTTCGGCTACCATTGAAGGCAAGCGAATAG
>ERZ1674281.28-NODE-28-length-48340-cov-37.898975_pt1 | contig 48340 bp, 62 predicted proteins | sample MGYA00581193_ERZ1674281 | MGnify/ENA primary metagenome ERZ1674281 (study PRJEB41354, sample SAMEA4873317) | human saliva metagenome | biome: human-associated habitat [ENVO:00009003]; feature: mouth environment [ENVO:08000002]; material: saliva material... | reverse complement strand
GCTACGGCTGGGGCGATTGTAGCTCCACCATCGCACAGGCCTACAGGCAGTGCGCCAACATCAATATCGGTGAGCGCAGCTTCAATATAGCGTCGGACCCCGACGCGTACACGGTGGCATCGGCCACTTCGTGGCGGGACCTGCCCTTACAGGACATGAAACCGGCGGACATTATATGCATGGGCTGGCACTCCGGCGCCTTCGCCGGGCGCATCTCCCACGTGGAGCTCTATGCCGGCGGCATGTACACGTGGGGGCATGGCGGCCCGGGCAGGGGCCCGAGGCTGCACGCGCTGTCGGACCGGTCTCTGACGGGTTCGGCGACGATCATCATCGTCAAGCGCTACATCGGAGACACCCAAGACGACAACGGCAACACCAACCAGAACCAGAACCAAGGAGACGAGTTGACACCCGACGAGCACAACATGCTCAGCTGGCTGTATGAGAACATCAAGGTGCCGAGCCAGGGCTTCGGCTACCCCCAGGCGACCCAGAACTCCATCGCGGAGCTGAAGGAGGTGGCGGCGAACCTGACGCAGGCCGTGGAGTCGATGACTGCGACGGTCAACAGGATCGCCACCGACCTGACGGTGCCCGGCTACGGCTTCGGCTACCCGGCCGCCAGCCACGCCGCACTGGAGGAAACGATCAACAAGCTGAACGATATCCAGAATACGCTCCACAACACAGCGAAGGGGGACAAGTGACAGAACAGGCAGCCCCGGTGGGACCCAAGCACTTAGACACTCCGACGCTGACTGACGAGCAGAAGGCCGCTGCCTTCGCCGCCGCGGCGCACACCGTGGAGACGGGCGGCCTGCCGCAAGGGGACGGAGGGCTCGCGGACCCGAAGAGGAAGAACGCCTACCACTTCGACGAGCTCGTTCCGACGCAGATCCAGCACAAGGCGCGGTCGGTCATCAGGACGTTCGTCGTCTCCCTGGTGGGCGTGCTGGCGGCGCTCGCCGCGAAGGTTGGCCTGACCCTGCCGGCGGAGCTGGCGGACACGATCACGGCGGCTGTGTGGGGCCTGGTTACTGTGTGCGCACAGTGGCTGCTCAACACGAAGCCGGTGGACCGCTTCCTGCACAAGGTGGTTCCCTTCCTGGCGACCACTCCGAATAAGTGAAGTGACGCACACGACATAACTCAAGAAAACACAGAAGAACCCCGCTGCTCGAAGGCAGCGGGGTTCTCTAAATCACATCACCTCGGCTACTAGCAGATCCAGGTCCTACCCCACAGGTGGCAGGATCCGTACCACCCGGCGAACATGCGGCCGATCAGGCTCCATGAGAACATGTTTTCTCCTCTCTGTAGAGTTACTGTGCGGACCCAGTGTATACCCTCAATCGAACGGCTGTCAAGCCGCGATGAGGTTGAGCTGGTGCTGGGTCCAGGCGAAGGCCGCGAGGGCCGAGATAGCGCCGAGGGACGTGAAGGCGAGCGAGATCCAGAAGACGACGGAGCCCGCCTTGGGGAAGCCGCACCAGACGAAGATGTAGGCGACGAGGGTCCAGAACCCCTGTGCGACGAGGAATGCGACGGGGACGGCGATGAAGTACAGAAGCATGTGAAGTCCTTTCTCTAGTGTTTCTCCAGACGCTTCAACCGTACCCGCCCCGCCCCCTGAAGTCAAGTTTGCGCGAGCCCCATCGCCCCCGGTAGAATCCCCCATAAGCAGACACACCGCACACGAGAGGAGAGACGCAATGTTCCATGTGCATTTCATCTGGGCGCAGTCCACGTCCGGGATCATCGGGGTCAACGGGAAGCTGCCGTGGCACGACCGAGGGGACCTGCAGCATTTCAAGGACCTGACGACGGGCCACGTCGTGGTGATGGGCCGGAAGACCCGACAATCCCTGCCCCAACGCAACAAGAGACTGCCGAATCGCACCAATATCGTGTTGAGCAGGACGATGAAGTCTACCCGCGCCATAAAGGCAGTGGCAAGCCCGTATGCGGCGATAGAGCAAACGCTTAATGAAGGAAGAGACGAGATGTGGGTGATCGGCGGCCACGAGACGTTCCAGGCCTTCATTACAGCCCACGACCTGGATAAGATACCGTTCAGGCTGGACGCTTACGTTTCCGTCCTGAACGTAGACGACGAGATTCAGCCGATCACAACCGACGACACCCTCACATGGGCTCCTGTGCTGGACGACCGCTGGGTTATGCTGTACGACCACATGGCGGGGCCTAGACGCCGCCTGCAGAAGTATGTTAAGGTGTTCAGGTAAGCTCCTTTCTCTCAGGACCCCGCCGGATGTGCGCTATGCCCCGGCGGGGTCCGCTGTGTACGTGGTAACATTCCTCTTAAGCCTGACTAGAGAGGGAGTTTCATGAGAATCGACGTTCAAACGAGCCGCTTAGCCACCGCTAACGGGTCGATAGCCACGCTCAGCGGCACGCTACCGCACCTCGACCTGGACGTAGCGCTCGCTAAGGATGTGCGAGCCGTGTACCTGACGGTGTTCACCGGGGCCGACGAGACGAAGGTGACGGCGCTGAACACCGAGGAGGGCACGTTCTGCGTGACCGTTCACGCCGCAGCCGAGCGGCCCGCAGTGAAGGTGTGCGACCCGCTGGAGGCGCCGGTGGTGATCCGGTACAGGGGGCTGTGATGGCAGCCCCGAAGAAGACGACCAAGAAGAAAACCCAAACTAAAGCACCCACACAGCCTAAAAACGCGGCTAAGGAACTGGTGAAGAACGATCGGGATCGGTTCGCGATCCAGCGCTCGACCGGAGAGCTGGCGATAGACGACAGGCGGCTGCTCACCCTCGCACAGGCTGGGGCTAGCCCGGCGGAGATGTCAGAAGAGCTCGGCCTGCCGGCGGAGACGTGCCTGGCCCGTGTGCGATCCCTGTTGAAGCGCAACGACGTGTGGACGAACCTCGAACGCCAACAGATGCTGATCGCCGACATGTACGACTTGAAGACCCGGGCGTTCAACTTCTTGGAGAAGTGCTTCGAGTCGGACGAGATAGCCGCCCGGCACATCGAAGCGGTCAACAGCGTCCTGAAGCAGCTCGGGGACCGCCTGGACAAGGTGAAGGAGTACAACGACGAGGAAGAGGCCCGGGTGACGAAGCAGCAGACCCGGCTGATCCTCGACTTGGTAGAGGACGCCTGGGAGCGTGTGCGCATCCACATCTCCAACGCCTACGCGAACGGGCAACTGCTCGATCCCGAGGCGATGGACGAGGTGTTCTATCAGGCGCTGAAGGAGGCACATGCTGATCAAAGCTAGTGCGATTGACAGCGCTATAGCCACCGTCAAGGCGCACAGGAGGCAGGACAGCTTCAAGTCGGACCCCGTGGGATGGGCGCAGTACATGCTGGGCACGGACGAGGGCACGCTGTGGAGCAAGCAGCGGGAGATCGCTCGGGCCGTGGTGGAGAACAACTCGACGGCCGTGAAGGCAGGCCATGGAGTGGGGAAGTCCCGGCTGATGGCCGTGCTCATATGCTGGTGGGTGGACACCCGCTACCCCCATTGCTACGTGATCTCTACGGCGCCGTCGATGGCGCAGGTGCAGGACGTGCTGTGGCGCGAGGTGATGCAGCTGAAGGACATCGTGGAGCGTCGCTTCGAGGAGGGGTTGGTCGACCATAAACTCCCGGGGCGCATCACGATGGACGTGCAGTGGAAGGACGACGTGACGAAGCTTCCTCTGGGGCGCGGCAGGAAGCCGCCGGACAATCTGGGCGGCAACTCCTTCCAGGGCATCCACGGCGACGTGCTGGCGATCGGCGACGAGGCCTGCGGGCTGTCGGGTGAGCTGATCGACGCCCTGGCGAACATCACGACGAACGAGGCGTCTCGGCGTGTGCTCATCGCGAACCCCACTGACCCGATGAGCTACCTGGGAAAGATCTTCAAAGAGGAGATGGAGAACTGGAAGCGGATGTCCATCTCCGTCCTGGAGAGTCCCAATTTCACGGGCGAGCCGATGCCCGCCAATGTCCTGCAGAAGTTGACGGGCCCCTCCTACGTGGAGCAGAAGAAGCAGGAGTACGGAGAGGACAGCGCGAGGTTCAAGGCCCGCGTGCTGGGCGAGTTCGCGTTCGACATCGAAGACTCGCTGATCCTCCCGGGCGACGTGGAGACGGCGTGCCTGACGGAGCGCGAGCGCCTGGGCCGGCCCGTGCTAGGCGTCGACGTGGCGCGTTTCGGCGCCGACCGCTCGGTGGTGTACCTGTGCGTCAACGGGGTTGTGCGCTTCGTGGATTCGTGGGCGAAGACGGACCTGGTGCACAGCGCACAGCGGGTGCACGATTTGGCCCTCCGCGAGGGAGCTCACGCCGTGGCCATCGACTGCGACGGCATCGGTGGGGGCATGTTCGACATCCTCAACTCCTACCCCACGCGCACATACGACATTCTGGCTGTGCGAGGCTCCATGTCGAGTCCGGACAGGGGCAGGTGGCACAACTACCGGTCCTACATGTGGGATTCGTTCCGGTACCGGTGCCGTACAGGAGAGCTGGACTTGGACCCGCTGGACATCGACCTGCACGACGAGCTGCTGTCCGTCGGCTACTCGTATAATACGATGTCGGGCGGGCTCGTCCTGGACTCGAAGGACAAGCTGAAGAAAGACGTCGGCAAGTCGCCTGACTTGGCCGACGCCGCGGTGTACGCCGCTATAACGGACCAGAACATACGCGACGCCATCCAACAGGAGACGGTGTTCTCCGACGCGGGGGACATGATGGACGGCGATGAAGACGACTACCTAATGGAAATGGGGGAGACCTTTGGATTCCAACGAATACTCGTTTAGCGACGAGAACATCGCGTTCATCAACGAGGCGCAGAGGTCCTACCTCCTGGACGAAGGCGCCAACTGGGTGAGCTATGCCGACGACAAGGGACTGACACTGGCTTTCATCCACGAGGTTGTGCGAGGCCTCAGGGACATGGCCCGCGACCACCCGCTGCATAAGCGCGGTGCACAGCTGAGGACAAGCTACATCTTCGGCGACGACTTGGTGTTCAGCGACACCTCTGCGAAGCTGGACAAGTTCATCAAGTCGGAGTCTGCGCAGCGGACGCTGTTCTCTGCGTCTGCTATGGAGAGTCTGAACCTGGAGAGGTTCTGTGCGGGGAACGTATTCCTGTTCCGCGAGGTGCACACCGACAAGCTGACGCTGGTGCCCGTGGAGGAGATCGAGGAGATCGTCCGGGATTCGTTCGATTCGTCGGTCGTGAAGTATGTGCGTCGCACATGGACACCGGACGGGCAGAAAACGATAAGCCAGTGGTTCCCGACCGCCGAATACAGGCGGAGTGTGCAGCGGCTGAGGAAGCCGCCGAACACGGCCTACGAAGTGAACGGCAACTACGTCGTGTACATTCTGTCCTCTGGTCGGCACGCCGGGCATGCGTTCGGGGCTCCGGACTCGCTGGCGGCTGCGCTGTGGAGCGTCGCCTACTCGGGCTACCTGCGTGACAGCGCTAGATTATCGAAAGCTCTGTCGAAAATAGCCTGGGCGATCGTCAACAGCAACAACCAGGGCAAGCGCCAGTCGGCCGTGGAGATCTCGAACCGCGGCGACGTAGTCGGGGCCACCGCCAGCTTGGGGCCCAACCAGTCTCTGGCGGGCGTCGGCGTTCCGAGCGCACAGGTGAACTACGGGAACGGCCAGCCGCTGGCCGCGCTTGTGGCAGCGAGCTTCGGCATCCCGGTCATCGCTCTGCTGTCGTCCCCCGGTGCGACGGGCGGATCCTACGGGGCAGCGACGACGCTGGACAGGCCGACGATCAACGGCTTCAAGCTGGAGCAGCGTAAGTGGCGTGACTTCTTCAAACAGGTGATGATGGATGTGGACCCGTCGGTGAAGGACGTGGACATCAAATTCCCGTCGATTGAGCAGGACCCCACATACCGTGCTTTGCAGTCGCTCGCTACGTCTATGTCCACTGGTGCCATCCATCAGGACGAATACCGCCAGGCTGTGCTCAACCTTCTGGCTGTGCCAGATATCCACGGGGACGAACTGCCTGAGCCTAACGATTTCCTGAAGAGTGGTAATGTATCGGGTGGAGACGACGGCGACGCTGTGCGCGACCCTGTGGCACGTCAAGGCAACCAGGGCGCCGTCCCTGGCGGTTTCAACCAAGGAGACACCGAAGATGAAGATCAGTGAGAGCACGACCACTAGCGTTCTCAATCCCGTTAAGGGCACCCGTAAGTGGCTTGTGCGACTCATCACGGAAGGACGGGGCTCGACCGGCGTTTACACGAAGGAGGCGCTGCAGGGGAGTTTCGCCGAGGCGTTCCCGGTCGGGACGCACATGTACATCGATCACGCCACGGAAGCGGAGACCGACGAACGCCCTGAAGGTACGTTGACGAAGCTGGCGGCTGTGATCGCGGAGACGCCTCACTGGCAGGACTCTCCCGAGCCGGGTATGTACGCGACGGTCGAGGTGGTGGACCAGTGGGCACCATTCATCGAGCAGGTGTCCGACATCATCGGCGTGTCGATTCACTGCGGTGCGACTCTCGTTCAGGACGACGATCTTGTGACTGCCGGGGAGCCTTCTCTCCCTGTGATAGAGTCATTCATACCGTCGCCCATTAATTCCGTGGATTTCGTCACAGTTCCGGGTGCCGGCGGGCGCCTCGTCGAGGCCCTGGAATCGTTCAAAAAGAGTAATGCTATTATGGACGGTAGCAACAAACACAATTCCGAAAGGAAGAGAATGGACAAGGAGTTCAAGGAGGCCCTGGAGGCCCTGGACACGAAACTCTCCGCTCTCGTCGAAGCCCTCGCCGACAAGGCCAAGAAGAAGGACGAAGAGGACGAAGAGGACGCCAAGAAGGCCAAGGAGGAAGAAGAGGACAAGGCCAAGAAGGCTAAGGAAGCCATCCTTGCTCTCGCCGATTCCGATCTTCCCGAGGTCTCCCGTGTGCGGGTCGCCGAGGCTATCGCCCGCGGCTATGACGCCAAGACGATCATGGACCGCGAAACCAAGCTCGTCGAATCCATCCGCGAGAGCCTGTCGGGCGGCTTCGCCCCCGAGCACGTGCCCTCCGGTAAGAGCGCCGACGACTTCGAAGCCGAATTCGCAAAGCTGACCTGGTAAGGAGACCACCGCATGGCACAGAATCACGTCAAGGGCGGGGACACCTACGAAGTCCAGGTGGACGCCGCCGTCAAGTCGGGCGACGTCGTCGCCGTCGGCAAGGTCGGCGCCGTCGCGCTCACCTCGGCCGCGCCGAAGGACGACAACAACTTCTACTCGACGCTTGCCTTCGAAGGCATCGCACACCTCGGGCTGGACGGAACCGTCAAGGCCGGGGACATCGTGACGATCGACGGAGCCACCGAGACCGGTAAGGCCGCCAAGCCGGAGATCGCCGCCGACCCGAAGGGCAAGATCGTCGTCGGCTTCGTGCTCAACCCGCTGTCGAGCGCATCGACCAAATACGCCGTCAAGCTCACCCAGGCTTGGCTCTAAGGAGGATACTTACATGGCGATCAATAAGAGGGAAGCCTACAAGGCGGGTATCCTTCTGCACAGGGCGCTTCACGCCGACGACATCCGTGTGCGCAACTCGGCCCGCAAGGACCTGAGCGAGGCCATCACCACTTCGGACCTCCCCGTCAATCTCGGCCCCACCATGAACAAGATCATGCAGGGCGAGTACGAGCAGGTTCCGTCGAACTGGCGCGAGTGGGCCGACACCCTCGAAACCCCCGACTTCGAGACCGTGCCCTACTTCAACTTTGATTTCACCGACGACAACATCCCGGTCCGCAAGGACGGCAAGGGCTACGTCACACAGGGGCTGCCCGCAGTCGGCGAACTCGGCGAGTACCCGATCCTCGGTCTGAAGGCTGAGCAGTTCAAGCTGAAGCTGTCCAAGGCCGGCGTCCAGATCCCGCTCTCGTGGGAGACCCTGAAGCGCTACGGAGCCGACTGGCAGCTGATCCCCCGGATCACGAAGGAGCTCGGCCGCCGCGCGGCCAACCAGGAGTCCATCGAGGCGGCTCTGCAGCTCGTCCAGCCGACTGGCCTCAACACGACGAATTTCAAGGCGGCGAATAAGAACGTCCTGGCGGGCAACCCCGAGCTGAGCATCGAGGCGCTGGAGAAGGCCTTCGCGCAGCTGGCCGTCACCAAGTACAACGGCAAGCGGATCATCATGCCGACGAAGTTCAACCTGATCGTTCCCCCGGCTCTTGCCAGCCGCGCGGAGCAGATTATGAAGGTCGTCGAGATCCGCCGCCAGAACGGAACCGAGACCCAGGTGATGGGCAACACGGTGTCCGGGAAGGTCGCGAACGTCTACGAAGTCCCCGAGCTCGCGCTCATCGCCGGCGATTACGCTGACAAGTGCTGGTTCCTCCTGCCCCCGAAGGGCACGATGCCCCGCAAGAACATCGTCAATGTGTTCCTGGAGGGTGAGACCGGACCGAAGATCTTCGTCGAGAAGACCACGAACAGCTCCGAACTGGACGGCTCGTTCGAGAACGATGCCTACCGGACGAAGATCCGCCACCTCGTGAAGTCCGCTTTCATCGCACCGGAAGGCACCCTGGCCTCCAGCGGTGCGGGCGCCTGATAACGATACCCGACAAGGATGGAAACCCCGCCCTCACAAGGGGCGGGGTTTCCTGCAGTGGAAAGGAGCTGCAGTGCCCGATAAAGCGAAGATCACCGTGGACGAGCTGAAGCTCTTCCTGCCCGGCATCGACCTGGATGCCCTATTGCTCGAACGCCTGTGCGAACTATACACGAACGTGTTCAAGGCTGCGGCGGCTGCACTGCGCGCATACGCAGCGAAGCTCGTGTCGGAGGGCGGGGTCGAGAACGTCAAGGCGGATGACTTCACGCTATCCGGCGGAGACAAGAACATCGAGGCCCTTCTCGCCCTGGCCGACAAGTACGACGCACAGGGGGACGCGCTAGAGAACGGCGAAGGGCTCGTGCTCGTCCCGATGAGGGGCGACGACGTGTTCGAGAGGGCGAGGGAGTTCCTTGGCCGGTATCTCTGAAGGCCGCCTGGCCATGGCGGCTAAACGCGTTGAACGCTACATGGTAGACGAGGTGACGATCTACGATGGCAAGAACATCAAGTACGACGCTAAGACTGACAGCTATGATTATGGCGCAGTCATATATTCTGGGAAAGCGCGTATACAGCCGATACGCCAACCTGAGGTAGCGAACGACCAGATCGCGCCTCAAACGACTAATCGTGTGCGACTTCAGCTTCCTCGCTCGACGATGTCGCTGAACATTCCGATGGCTGCGCGCATCAAAGTGACGAAGACGCAGGACACCCCGCACATGGTCGGCTACCTGATGACGGTGGCCGCTGTGATCGACGCATCGCAGTCGTTCGAGCGGACGATCATCTGCAACACGCCGATGAACAAGGCCGAGGTATAGGAATGAAGATCCGCACAAAGATCGGAGCCAACAAGTTCACGAAGTACGCCAAGCGCATAGAGGACTTCCGTGAATACGATCTGTTCGTCAACGTCATCGACAAGATATCCGAGGAGATACCGCTGGCGATGCAGGAGACGATTGAGAAGACCCCGTCCGCTTTGGTGCCAGGGAAGATCGGCCGTATCTGGACGAGCCACATGCACGACAGCGTGAGCGTCGTCGTGCCTGACAACGTGACGGTCGAGTATGGCTGGATCGAGGGATCCAACAAGTTCGACGGAGGCTGGGACCACGACTACATCCTCGGCCAGGAGTACGGCGATGATAGAGTGTGGGGCATGAAGGCGCTGGATAAGGTGGCGAAGCAGGTGAAGCTCGACGAGAAGACCCGCAAGGAGGTCTACACGGAGACTCGCCGCATATGGAAGTGGGGAAGGTGATGGTGAATGGCTAAGTACATCGACGACGTCATGGCGAAGATCCGCGAACTCTCCGAGGTGCCGGCGAGCCGCGTAGTCGAAGAGGTGGCGCTTCCGGACTTCGACGAGGGCCAGAAGATGCCGTACATTGCAGTGGTGTTCGGCACGCCGGGGCACATCAGCCAGGCGACGAGCATCGTCTCACAGCTCAACGACGGCTATCGAGTGTTCTTCCTATGCCATGTGCGAGCCCTCACCGCACAGCATGCCCGCGAGATCGGAGAGCGCATCCTGTGGGGCCTGGTGGGGTTCGAGCCGGACAACAGCGGCGGGGTCACCATCCACGGCGGCCAGGGCTTGAATTACGCCGGAACCAACCACAAAGTGGTGCAGTGCGGCTACGAGCTGTACTGCTCCTTTATCACGAACCTCAAAAACCGCATTTGATAGGATGGTGCATATGGGCCTCTACAAAGACATGAACACCGGTGACGTAGGCACGTACCCGGATGACTTCGCCCAGTTCTTCGGCACGCTCGTGCCGATAACCGAGGACGAGCCTTGTAGTGACTGTTTCATTGACAACGACAACGAGAAAAGGGGGAAGCACAGTGGCTAACGAAGTTCGTATGCTTCGCGGCAACGTGACTATTCTCTTCGCCGCTCCTGAGGCATTCGCTGACTGGCAGCATCCAACGGCGGCGGAACTCAACGCGCAGTTCAGTGCGACCGACAACCCGCGCAACCTGGTGTTCAATGTGTCGTGTGCGATCCTGGACGGCTATTCGCTCGGGGAGACAGACCCCGACACCGACACGACCCGGACGATCTGCGACATCTCCGAAGTGGAGAACCCGACCCTCGCCAAGTACGAGGGGAAGTTTACCGCGCTCAGGGATGAGAACGTGGACGACCAGGGCGTGTTCAATATGATCCGCGACATCACGATGAAGCCGGACATCACGCTGTTCATCGTGGAGCGCATCGGCAAGCGCCCCAACAAGCCGTTCGAAGTCGGCGATGTGTTCAGCATCTACCGCTTCCAGACCGACTACCCGGTCGACGGGTATGAGTCGAACGGCTTCATCAAGTACGAGCCGAACTTCCTGCAGAACGGCGCGTTCGTCCTCAACGAGAAGGTGGCCGCATAATGGACAAGAAAGTACTCTCCAACGAGCACGTCAACGTCTGGGTTCTCCCCAAGGCGTCGGTCAAGGACATCAACGCCATCACCGTGGAAGAGATGAACTCCGCGGTGGCTATCGGCGACGCGATCAACTGGGATGACACGACGATCCCCGCCGCCAAGGCGTCGAAGGAGCAGTCATCCCTGTCGCTGCTCGACGCGGCCGGTTCTTCATCCCGTGGCGCCGCACAGTATGAGGGCTCCCTCACGATGTACTACCCGACGAACCCGGACGACACGAACTCGATCTACGCCAAATCGTGGAACATGTTCAAGAAGACCCGCGTGGACCTGATCCTGGTTGTGCGCGGTGTCCTGAAGGGTCGCGACCCCATCGCAGCCGGGCAGTGGTACTGTGCGTTCCTCATGATCGAGTCCACTTATAAGAACACACTGGAAGGCGACAACCCGACGCGTTACACGGTGTCGTTCCTCCAGCAGGGTCAGCTGGCCGTCAACGGCATCTTCAAGGACAGCACGACGGCGATCACCGACACGGAGAACCTGACGATCTCCCTCAATGAGCACCGTCCGATCCTCCCGAAGATCCACGGCCATGTGGCCCGCTCCGTGTGCTCCTACCTGTCGAAGGACACCTCGACTGTCTCGGTCAGCCCCCTCGGTGTGGTGACCGGCCTGAAGGCGGGCAGTGCGGATGTGATCGTCAGCCACCCCGCTTGTGCGAATGTAACGGTCAAGGTGACTGTGGCCTAACACGCACACCTCAGCGAATAGCACAGGGCGTCTCCTCTCCGCCCTGTGCTATTCTTGTTTACGACGTTACCCTAACGCCTAGTAGAGAGGAATTCAAATATGGACATTTTCGAGGTTCTGTCTCGATCTAATGCGCCGAAGGCGAAGAAGGTCGTGTACCTGGATGCCGAGGCAGTGCAGGACGTCGAGAGGCTCATCAAGGAGCAGGCCGATGCCGATGTCATCAAGGAAGCAGTGAAGAGGCGGGACGCCTCCAAGCTCACTTTCCACCTTCAGTCGGTGACAGCCGATGTGCGCGAAGAGCTGATGATCGGCATCGAGAGCGCAGACAAGACGAAGAACAAGACGAAGCGCGTGTCGGAGGCCTACTTGGCGCTTCTGTCGAAGACGTTGTACAAGATCGAGGACGCCGAAGGCAACGCGGACGAGCGGCGGTTCAATTCGGAGGAGATCCGCAAGATCCTGAACGCCCTTCCCGGCGAGCAGTACCTCGGTCTGCTCGTGTGTGCGATGAATCTACTCGGAGCGTCTGCAGATTATGACAACGCGGTGACGGTGGATTTCTGATAGACGCCCTCCAAGACAAAGGGGGGAGCGGCGCTCTATCGATGGTTAGGACGGCGGTGGACCTGCACATGAGGCCCACCGCCGTCATCTATAACCAGCCCGACCCTTTCGGGCATTGGACGGAACTGGACTATAAGCTCGTGTTGGCTTATAAGACGGTTAAGGACGAGACGTGCCAGAAGTGCGGCAATCCTATCTGGCTGTGCCATTCGACGGATCCTGATATAGCATGGCGCGCAGAAGATAGAACGTGCTATGCTACTAAAGCGAGGATGATGCATGACTGGGTTAGCACACACCGCGCCACGGAACCGCCTCCTTACGAGGACAAGCAGAAGTGGGGCAAGGACACCGTAATGACCCCGTACATGCCGGACTACGCGGAGCGAGACCTGCCCACGAGGATGGACTACTACCACAGGAGTGAGTGATGCCTGATATCAAGCAGACTATCGAGTTCAACGTACAGGGTACGTCCGAGCTCCACGAGGCTGCGGAATCCATCAACACCATCGCACAAGCCCTCGACAACATCAAGGGCAAGGTCGTCGGCGCCGACATCGGCAAAGGCCTGGACGGCGCAGGCCGAGGCGGCAGGGAAGCCGGGGAAGGCTTCGACCGAGCCGGGCGTGCGGCCGAAGAGGCGAAGTCACGCATTTCTAACATGCGCTACGCCCTCTACGACGTGGCCGCCGTTATGCACAGCATCTCGAAGACGACGATCGGCGCGTTCACTACTGTCGTCAAAGAGTCGATGGAGTACGAGTCCGCCTTCGCACAAGTAAAGCGAACCAATGACATCGCAGGGAAATCTGCAGACGAACTGCGCAGCAAATTGGAGCAGATGTCGGCTTCCGTCACGACGACGAACTTCAAGGACCTGTCGAACATCGCCGCCCTTGGCGGACAGCTCGGCGTCGCCAAGGAGTCCATCACCGACTTCACCGAGACCGTTGCGAAGCTGTCGGCCACCACCGACCTCTCGCTCGACAAGTCTGGTGAGACGATCGCGCGCTTCCAGACGATCATGGGCACGACGGGCCAGAACTTCGACAACATCGCCTCGTCGATCCTGAAGGTCGGCGTCAACTCGGCGGCGACGGAATCCCAGATCGCCAACACGTCCACGCAGATTTCCGCCATGGGCAAGTTCGCGGGCCTTACCGAATACCAGGTCGTCGGCCTGTCCGGCGCCCTGGCCTCCATCGGCGTCGCGCCCGAGCTCTCCCGAGGCGTCGTCACGCGCATGTTCACCCAGATGCAGAAAGCCATCAGAGGCGGCGGGGACGAGCTCAACCTGTTCGCCAAGGTGGCAGGCGTCTCCGCACAGGAAGTCCAGTCCGCATGGGGCACGTCGAAGTTCAGCGACATCTTCGTAAAATTTATCGCCGGCCTCAAGAACCAGGGCCAGGGCGCCATCGGTGTGCTCAAAGACCTCGGCATTAAGGCATCCCGTGACGTCCCGACGATTCTTCGTTTGGCCGAGGCGCACAAGACGCTAGAGCAGACGATGAAGGACGCCGAGTCCGGCTACAACGACTCGAAGACGCTCAACGACCAGTACAACCAGATCGCCTCTACTACGGCAGGCAAGCTGGAGATGCTGAAGAACGCCTGGGCGAATTTGAAGGCGGAGATCGGGCGCTCGACGAACTCGGGGATCGGCGACATGCTCGGCTCCCTCACGGGCCTGGTCCAGGTCCTGTCGAACCTCGTTCAGAACCCTGCGGCCCAGTGGGTGGCCAAGCTAGCGGGCGCCTTCTTGACGGCCGGTGGCATCATGGCCGGTTACTACGCCAAGCAGGCCCTTGTGCTCGGCGGAGCCTACGCGTTGACGACGGCGCAGAAGTCGATGGGGATCGCGATGCAGCACCCCGTCACCTCGATCCGCTCGCTCCTGTCCGCCCTCGCCGAGACGGTTAAACTCTACAAGCTCTCCACCGTTTCCGTCAACGAGCAAACCGGAGCCCTCTACAAAAACGCCGGGGCGGCGCGCAGCGCTGCAGGCGCACAGAGGGCCGCCGGGCAGGCGGCTGCGTCGCAGTCCGCCGCCGGTGCAGCCGCTGGAGCGGGAGAGGCCGCCGGCTCGATGGGGACGGCCGCCAAAGCCACCTCGGGGCTCATGGGCGCTCTCAAGGGCCTCGCCGCCGGTGCGGGTATCTCCCTGTTCTTCACGGGGCTGGCGAAGGTGACGGAAAGCTGGACGAAACGCTCCGAGGCCGCTCGGGCAGAGGCCAAAGCCCTCCAGCAGGCTCAGGCCGACCTGGCGCAGTCCGTGATGCAGGACACGAAAGCCTTCGAGGATGGCGGCAGCGCGGCCTACGTGTTCGCCAAAGCCACTAACAAGGCCGGCGAGTCCGTGTCCTCGCAGTTGTTCTCCACGTCGGACGCCAACGCCCAAACGAAGGCCATGGCGCAGGCCCAGGAGCTCCTCGCACAGAAGACCGGCCAGTCGACCGACGAGATCACGAAGCAGACGTATGCGATCGGTGAGAACTCGCTGAAGAAGATGGCCGAGCAGATCGCCGGCAACACGGGCTTCAAGCAATTCGGCGACGAACAGCTGTCCACGTTGCGCCAAATGGGTTTCTCCGTCCAGGAGTACTCGAAGCTGGTCACCCAGGGAAACTCCGAGATGACCGACTCGCAGAAGAAGCTCGTCGAATACTACCGCAACAACGGCTTCAGCTTCCTAGCCGACGAGATCGAGCGCAGCACCCAGAAGTCCAGCCAGTACATCGACTCGTTCAAGAACAAGATCCAGGAGATGGTGGCGTCCGGGAAGATCTCCTGGTTCGATGGGGAGAAAATCCTCGACGTTCTGCGGAAGATCGACGACAACGCTCACCAGACGTTCGACGGTGTGCGCAACGAGTCCGACCTGGCCGCGCAGACCATGAAGGGCCTGAAGGGCGACACGGCAGACGCGGCGGACGAGATGGACAACATGGGCGAGAAGGCTGACAAGGCGGCCAAGGAGCTCAAAAAGGTCGTCGACTCGGCGCTGTCCGGCGACGAGGCGTTCGTCAACCTCGAAGACGCCGTAGCCAACTTGGGCGAGAGCCTGTACAAGAACGGCATGAACTTCGACGAGTTCTCGGAGGCCGGCAGGTCTAACCTGAAGGCTCTCTATGCCGTTGTGCGTCAAGCCGCAGAGGCCTCCGGCGGAGACGCCGAGGTGATGAACGCCTATATCCAGCAGATCATGCAGCTTCTGCGTAGCCACGGCGTAGGCTCCGTCCAGGTCCTGGAGCGGGTCGAGCAGAGACTCCACGCCGTCGCCAACAAAGCGACGCAGTCGGCGAACCAGATTACGAAGGCCGCTGCACTCGCACAGAAGGCCGGCAACGCTATCGGCATGATCGCCGCGAGCATCGCTACCGGCAAAGACTTCTCCAAGGAGGCCTCGGCCTCTCTGCAGGGCCTCGGCAAGTCGTCAACAGCTGCGTTGCCGTCCATCAAGGACTTGGGCAAAGCCCTCGACCAGGGATTCGCGAGAGGGGCCAGGAACGCCGCCAAGCACGCGAAGAAGGCTCGGCACCGCACACGGAAGCTCGGAGACCACGCCAAAAAGGCGGGCAAGAAGATCAAGGAAGCGGCGAAGGAGATCAAGACATTCACCGATTACATCAGCGAGTTGTCTTCCGTCGCCAACGCCGCCTTCAACTTCAGGTGGGAGTTCCCGAAGTCGTTGGACGAGACTGCAAAGTCGTTCAAGACGATCAAGTCGTACTTCGAGAATGCCGCAAAAGACGCCCAGTCGGCGAACAAGGAGATCGGCGACGCCAATAAGTCGATCGAGGAGACGAGCAATAAGATCGCCGAGTTGGATGCCGAGCTGTCGAAGCTTCAGTCGGACCGCAACAAGCTCACCTTCCAGCTGAAGGTGGCAGTCGACTACGGCGACACGCTGCGCGCCGACGACATCAGGGCCGAGCTGCAGAAGAACGCTGCCGCACAGCAGAAGAACCGCACAGACAGGAAGAACGCCGAAGGCGACCAGGCGGGCAACTACCAGAAGTTGTACGAGGCTATGCAGAAGCTCTCAGACGCACAGCAGAAGGCCAGAAGGGACCTGACGGGCTTCTCGGATGCCGCCAGGGAACAGCGCGGCAACGTGCTGTCCCTCGTCGAGGCCTACCAGAAACAGGTCCTCGCATACGCCAACACCGGCGCCAGCCAACAGCAGGTTCTGGCTTATGCGTCGGCTCTGCGTGCGGAGTTCATCAACAACATGACGTCGATGGGCTACTCCCGTGCGGAGACCGAACGCTACGCCGCGACGTTCACCGACCTGTCGAAGGTCATCAACGGGGTGCCCCGTAACTTCACGGTCGGCGTGAACGCGGACCCCGCTCTGCGAGCTCTCTCCGACCTGGAGGCGAAGAACCGCAAGTCTCAGCATTCGATGGACGACAACCGGGACGCCGCAGACAAGCTCGGCAACTCGTTGAACAACACCGGCGGAGACGCCGCCGGGCTCGGCGGGGCCCTCGGGGGCGGAGGCGTCGGAGGCGCCGCAGAACAGGCCGCTGTGACGTTCCAGCAACTCGGGCAAATCACGGGCAATATAGGCGCTGAGATGTGGAAGGCCGCCGGCTCGGCCAACACCGCCGCACACGGGTTGGGCAACATGGGCAACCAGGCTCATGGCTCCGCCTACTCGATGGACGTAGCCGGAAACAAGGCCGGTTGGATGTCCTATGCGATCAATGGAATCCGCGAAGCCGGGTACGGGGCATTCAGCAACATCATCAGCAGCGCACAGCAGGCTGGGTTCTCCTTCAACCAGGCTGCAACCGACGCCATCAACCTGTGTAACCGTGTGCGGGACCTCCGAAGCCTCTCCGTCGGCCAGTTCATGTTCGGTTTCAACCAGGCGTGGGGCTTCTCTACCGGCGGCAAGGTCGGCGGCTCTTCGTATAACGGTGGAAAGCAGTCCACGGACACCGTGCCGGCCATGCTTACCCCCGGCGAGTTCGTCATCAACCGCCAGGCCGCGCAAACGGTCGGATACGGCTTCCTCGAAGCGGTCAACTCCGGCAGGGCGGCCGCCTCGGGCGCTTCAGCTGCTTCGTCCGGCGGTGCAGGCGGCGGGTTCGGAGGCGGCCCGATCCTCGTCGAGCTGTCCGGCACCGACAGGCACATCCTGGTGAGCGCCGTCAACAAGCCGACGGTGATAGACGGCAATGCTATAGTGGGAATGGTCAACGGCTCTAACGCCATGGCATCGAGGAGAGGAGCATAGGAATGCCTAAACGACCCAAAGTGTGGTTCGGAACACTGAACGACATGCGCTGGATAGACGCCCCTGTGGCGAACTTTCAGAGTAATAGTACAGGTTTCAACTACAGCGCCACGACGCTGCGAGGCGACGGCTTCGCCAAGAGATCTGCCTTGACGCACAGGGAGTTCACACTCACATGGGCAGCCAACACGGTGGCCGAGCACGCCGCCCTGCTATACCTGCTATCCACCAACGAGCTGCTGTACTACGTGGACCCGCTGGCCATGAAGACGAACCTCGTGCCGGGCTTCATGTCGCACTACATCCCTAACGCCACGGTTTTCACGGACGACATCCCGCATGTGGCGACACCGGGCACCTACAACGGGGCCCCGGCGCAGTCGTGGAACCCGGCATGGATATGGCAGATCGGCCAGAAAATCCACTGGCCCGAGGGCTACAAGCTATGGGCGGGGTGCCGGGGCGACGGCACGATCCAGATAAACGAGACGGCGGTGACCGCGGTCAGCGAATTCGACGGGCGCTACGTGACGACGCAGATACCGACGAATAACATCAGCAACCCGTGGGGCGAGATCCAGATGTGGGCGAGCTCCCGGATCTCCAGCATCTGCCTGAGGGCCTACCCCGAGACGCAGGTGAAGACGTTGGCCGACGTACCCAACAACTACGGGCCATTCCTTCCCGGCATGGGCTACGGGGCTCTCCAGCAGAAAGAACCGTACTCGATACAGGAGTACAGCGCTGCCATCGACGGCTACGAGGTGGCCGTCACCGCCACGTTCGTGGAGAAGGTGTTGCTGTGAGCATCGCACCCGAGCCTTTCGAATATCGCACAGACCGCTCGCTGGAATCGTTCTCCGCGCAGTGGGATCGCATGTCGTACAGCGTTCCGGGCGGCACCAAGGGCTACCCTGTTATGACGTTGACGGACAGGTTCTTCAAACCGGCCGACGTGTCGACGACGTGGACGAACAAGCACCCCGTGTCCTCGGTCTACGAGTTCCGGGGTGATGTGCGCACATTCACGTCCAACTACTCGACGAACACCGTGACGGTGGACGACCTGTGCTATAAGCTCAAGCAGGTGAAGATCGTCCCCACACAGTACACGAACTTCCGAAACGTGGTCGTCGAGCTGTTCAAGCTGTGCGACTATGACAAGATCTACGTGGACGGCTTCATTAAATCCGACCAATACAACCCCATCATCATGGCGCCCGGAGGGCAGTACAACGTATGGGACTACTTGAACACTCTGTGCGCCGTGCACAACGTTTACATGCTCCGACAGAACTCGAACCTGCTGTTCCTTCGAGACAACAACTTCCTGAAGGAGCACATGAACAACGTGACGGGCATGAGCTACAGCGTGGACCTCGCACAGTCCACGAAGACCGTGAAGACCACGTACAGGCCCATGAGGTATGTGTACAACGACTACCTGCCGCTGAGCAAAGAGTCGAAGGACACGATCATCCAAGTGGACGCCCGAAAGACCGTTGAACAGACGATCACACTGGACGCCTATGTGATCGAGGCCATGACGCCGTGGGTCACCCAGTGCAAGGACTACATCCCGGCGAAGGACACCTCGGGGCTGGAGTACACGGCATACTGCGTGGCCGGCAACGACGGCCTGCCCATCACGGCATCGCAGTGGCTGGGTCAGGGCGGGAGCCTGTCTGTGCGCCTCGACCCGAAGAACCATAACCAGATCATCGTGACTGTGCGCGGCATGGTGACGTCCGACTACTCGCCGTTCCGCATCGCCGCTTCGTCGGGGCCGTCCAACTACTACAACTCGCTGCGTTTCCGCGGCACCGGACTCGTAATGGACGCAGAGGACACGTACACGATTCACACGGGGTCGTCTACGCTGGGCAGCGACGAGGAGCAGATAAACACACCGCTGATCAACACGCCGTCGTTGGCGATAGACAACAGCCTTCGAGCCGTGTGGGAGAAGTCGGGGTCGATTCCGACGATCACCCTCACGTCGCCCAACCTCGAAACGCGGTCGCCGTCCATGACGGGCAACGACCTGTTCCTCACGTCGGGCTCGGCTTTCGACTACGGCGGGGACAGGTTCATGACGACGCACGCGGATCTTAACAACCAGGAGATCACGGTAACGGCCACGTCGCGTATCACGTGCGACGAGTTCTCCAACAAGATCGATACGGGCGTCTCACTAGCTGACTATGAGGCTAAGATCCCGAAGACGATCTACAACGTCTTCCAGTTCAACCAACCGCACAAGGAGTACAAGCCGGAATGATACCCAATAAGAACCTCGGCGCCGGCGACACATGGGGCACGTGGGTGCAGGACGAGATAGCCTCTATCAACTCAGGCCTCAACGACCTAGGGATCGGGGGTGTGCGCAACTCACTGAACGGGTTGATGAACAACATCGACAACACTAACAATAAGCTGTCGTTCCGCTCCCTTACGGGTGACTTGCGTCAGCTCGGGCCTAATTCTAACGAGGTTCTGCTTTCAGAAAGCATACTTAACTACCCCGAGAACGGAAAGGGTTACCTGAATTTCTTCTTCTTCGGTAGTGGACGTTACGTGAACACGAATGCATCCGACGCTTTCCGTTCGAAGATGCAGCTCATTATCCGGACTGCTTGGACACCCGTAGGAGGGACGCAGACGAAGTTCGAAGAGACCTACGTCTCGCAGATGCCGGGTATGTTCAACGGCGAGATAAACCCAGGGTTCTATGACCTTTACTCGTTCTTCAACATGACGGTGCCCCGCGTCACGCAAGTGGTCTTCCGCCTCATCGGCGAAAACCGGTTGACGGGCAACCCGCACAAAGAGCTTTATAATTATTTCAACGGCACTATACTGGTGATGGAATCCAACCAGCCGAACACGTAAAGAGAGGAAACATGGCTACAACCGACAGCAACGGGATCGCGCACATCGAGGGTACGGACCCCGTCAAGCCCCTGCAGGGTTTGTTCAACACGATATCAGCCTCCGTATCCAACGCGGTGGGCAAGCTGCGCAAGCAGGTTATCTACCCAGTGAAAACTCGATGGGACGCACAGAACAAGGTGGACGAGCTGAAGCGCCAAGGCGTGGAGGGAACGACCGACGAGCCAATCGTATTCAACATCCTGAACGACCGTATCCAGCTGCAGCACGACGGCTCCGGGTTCACCTACTTCAGCGCGCAGATGGCCGTTCTCGCCGCCGGGGTGTTCGAGACCGGCTATCAAAGGTGGGAGCAGCATAAGATCAAGTCGTTCACCGTGCCTTTCCCTGAAGAGCTCGACCGCGTTCCGCGATCTCTCCTGTGCCAGGTGACGGACGCGATTACGCACAATATCATCGCATTCACAGTGGATAAAAAGCAGTTCGGAGTGTCGGCCGCCTGTAACTGGCCGTGGCCCGTCGATACGAACGTTCACGTCAGCTGGGTGGCGCTCGGCTGATAACAGCACAAGCGCATAGAAGAAACCCCCGCGTAGTGCGGGGGTTTCTTCCTACTCACCTGCCTTATAGCGTCTCCACCACCGGTGGATGTCTGTGTTGGGCGTGTACAGCCAACTCGGGCCGATTATGTTGAACAGCACGTCGACGAACCTGTGCGATCCGTTGCCCTGTCCGTTCCACGGGTGCGACGAGAACGGGTCGTCCGCATCCCACTCGAAGACAGGGCCGATGCCCGCCTTCCCGAGGCGCACAGCCAGCTCGAAGCAGTCTTCGACGTGCAGCGCCTCGTTGTCATAGCAGTACTTCCTGATCCACCGTGCGGTGTTCCATTTCTTGATCATTTCCATCCTTTCTCGTATGTGGGCTTATGGTGTGCGCGCTCGACCAGGTAGGCGATGGCATGTCGCGCCGCTTCTCTCCTGTCGTGGTGATGGTCCTCTACCTTCTCGAACAGGAGGCCGAGACGCCTGAGGTTCTCGTCGCGGACGAACAACCGCTGTTGCGGTGTGCGCCACACGATCTTCTTCCCGAGGAATCGGCCGAAGACATGGACGGCGCCTTCGACGCGGACCGGGTTGATGTCAGCGCCGGGGATGTTGCGGTTAACGTATCTCTCGCACACCACAATGTCGGGCTGGACCATTCGGTCGAACATCCGCTTGTAGAACCAGTCATATGTCTCCTCAGTGCCAGGGTTCCACGAGTTGAGGAGTCTGGCGGGTCTGTCTTCGTCGTAGCCGAGGAGGACGATGCCAGTCGTCCCCCCAACCCCGCAGGGGTCTATGGCCAGCAGCGTCGTCATCGCTCGTCCTCAGAGGCCGTGGTACTGCTGCGCGTAACCCCAGTATCCGCCATCGACGAATGACCGGGAGGCCGGGTGGTAATAGTAATGCGCCTCGCTTCCTGTATCGCACGGTTCAGCTTCTTCGCCGACCTGCGGAGCTGCCAGTCCAGCAGAGCTATAGCCACCGCCCATGCTAGAAGCATAATAACGACCCAGATATTCATAGTATTTCCTTTCCTTCGCTTTGTTGCCCCATATGTAATCGATCAACAGGCAAGCGAATACCCCGTAGTGGAATGGCCATGCCCAGACTGTCCACATAAAGGGTCTGATGCGCGTGTCGTAGTTCTCAATTCCTCGGTCGCCTCTTGTCGCCCAGACCTGGTAGGCGACGAGGTGTGCTATGGCGCCGATGAAGAGGACGCATATGATGAGTTGTGTCTCGTTGAGGCTCGTTGTTGTGTTCGACATGAGGTCGGCTCCTTTCTTCTTTCATGTCTCCATGATATCGAGAGGAGCCGACCCCGTCAAGCTGACTTGATGTGTCGTCCGTCACTTATGCGAGCCTGAGGATATAGCGATCGAAGCCAGCGGACTGCACGCACTCGACGAGCTCGCGTCGGCGCTTTTCCCAGCGCTTCCTGTCCCACGAAGCGGCCATCAGCTGGAAGGCTACGGGCGTGCCTTCTGTGCGAGCCTCCTGCAGGGCGAAGGTGCGCACACCAGCCAGCTTCAACTGAGAGACGAGGTCTTCGAAGTGGTAGTCGATGAGCGACTCGGGGTAGACGGTTGTGCGCACCTCATAGTCGACGCCGGACTCCAGCACGAGGTCTAGGGTCTTCCACACCTTGTCGCCTCGCACACCGACGGCTTTCTTGTAGTCTTCCGGCCTGGCCTTCACGTCGAGCCCGACCCAGTCGACGACGTGCATCATGCGCTCCAGCCGATCGGTGAAGAGACCTGACGTGTGGACGCCGATCCCGAAGCCGAGCTCCGCTGCGGACTCCGCAGCCGGGATGACCGCCTCCTGGCGCAGTGCCTCTCCACCTGTGAAGACGACGCCGTCGAGCAGCCCGACTCGCCGCTTGAGGAAACCCTCGACTTCACTCCACGGGATCACACCCGGTGTGCGGTTGTCGAGGATGGCGGAGTTCTGACAGTACGGGCACCGGAGCGGGCAGCCCTGGCAGAACACGGTGGCTACGAGCCGGCCGGGCCAGTCCACCGACGAGAGGGGGACCAGCCCGGCCACCTGGAGGTCGTCCGAACTCACGACTTCACGGACTCCTTCTCCGTGAAACACGTCCTCTCCGCGTATTCGCCCTTCTTCCCGATGTTGAAGGACTGCACGGGCCTGAAGTAGCCCATGACGCGGGTCCACACTTCGCATGCCTCTCCGCACTTCTCGCACACGAAATGCTCCCCGGCGAGGTAGCCGTGGTTGGGGCAGATCGAGAACGTGGGGGTGATCGTGATGTAGGGAAGGTGGAAGTTGGTGAGCGCCCTCTTGACGAGCTTGGCGCACACCACACCGGACGAGATCTTCTCGTTCATGTACAGGTGCAGGACGGTGCCTCCGGTGTACATGGATTGCAGGTCAGCTTGCTCTTCCAGCGCTTGGAAAGCATCCTGCGTGTGCGACACAGGGAGCTGAGAAGAGTTCGTGTAATAGGGATTCTTATCTGTTCCGGCTTGGATGATGTTGGAGAACCGCTTCCTGTCCTCCTTGGCGAACCTGTAGGTTGTACCTTCCGCGGGGGTGGCTTCCAGGTTGTAGAGGTTGCCCGTCTTCTCTTGATACTGGACGAGACGCTCTCTCATGTGCGCGAGGAGCCTCTTGGCGAAGGCGTGGCCCCACTCGGTGGTGATGTCTTCCTTATCGTGGGTGAAGTTGCGAATGGCTTCGTTGACGCCGTTGACGCCGATCGTGGAGAAGTGGTTTCCGAGTCCGCCGAGGTAGCGCTTGCTGTAGGGAAAGAGGCCTCGCTCCATGAGCTCGGCGATCTTGATCCTCTTCTTCTCCAGTGTGGACGAGGCGAGATCCATGAGGTGGTCCAGCCTGTCGTAGAGCGCCTCTTCGTCTCCGGCCCACATGTACCCGAGCCTCGCGGCGTTCACAGTGACGACGCCTATGGAGCCCGTGAGCTCGGCCGAGCCGAACAAACCGTTGCCCCGCTTCAGGAGCTCGCGCAGGTCGAGCTGGAGGCGGCAGCACATCGAGCGGATCATGCCCGGGTCGAGCTCGGAGTTGATGAAGTTCTGGAAGTAGGGCAGGCCGTACTTCGCGGTCATATCGAACAGGGCGCGGGCGTTGTCCGACTCCCAGTCGAAGTCCTTCGTCATGTTGTAGGTCGGGATCGGGAAGGTGAAGACGCGGCCGTCGGCGTCGCCTTCCATCATGACCTCGATGTAGGCGCGGTTGATCGTGTCCATCTCGGCCTGGAGGTCCCCGTACGTGAAGTCGCACAGTTCACCGCCTATAAGCGGATGGTTGTCCTTGATATCCTCGGGGCATGTCCAGTCGAACGTCAAGTTCGTGAAAGGGCATTGACTGCCCCAACGGCTCGGGACGTTGAGGTTGAAGATGAGCTCCTGCATCGACTGCTTGACTTCTTCATATCCCAGCCCGTCGAGCCGGATGAACGGCGCCATGTACGTGTCGAAGGACGAGAAGGCCTGGGCCCCCGCCCACTCGTTCTGCAGCGTGCCGAGGAAGTTGACGATCTGGCCGCAGGCCGACCTGAAGTGACGAGGCGGATCGGAGGCGATGGCGCCGGCGATGCCGTTGAAACCTTCCTCCAAGAGCCTTCTGAGCGACCAGCCCGCACAATAGCCCGCGAGCATGTCGAGGTCGTGGATATGGTAGTCGCCGTTTCTGTGTGCGGCTCCTTCTTCTTCGCTGTACACCTTCGACAGCCAATAGTTCGCGATCGTCTTGCCGGCGGCGTTGAGAATGAGGCCGCCGACGGAGTAGCCCTGGTTCGCGTTCGCGTTGACGCGCCAATCCGCCTGCTCCACGTACTCCTCCACAGTGGAGATGGGATCGATGTTAACAGTCAAAATCTCGTCCTTTCTGCGATGGGTCTTCGATTATACAGCTACCGGCGCCTTGATGGCGGGGTGGTGCCGGTACCCGGCTGATGCGTAAATGTCGCTCATCTGGTATTCGAATATGGATGGTGCTTTCTTGAGGCTGAGCTCGGGGAACGGGTAGGGTTTGCGCCCAAGCTGTTCTCGCACAGCCACAACGTGGTTCTTATAGATGTGGCAGTCGCCCCCTGTCCAGATGAACTCTCCTACGTCGTAGCCCGTTTGCTGTGCAACCATATGCGTTAACAGAGAGTACGAAGCGATATTGAAGGCCAAGCCAAGGAACAAATCAGCACTGCGCTGGTACAGCTGGCACGATAGCCTCCCTTCTGCTACGTAAAATTGGAACATGACATGGCACGGCGGGAGCGCCATGGCGTCCAGGTCGCCCACGTTCCACGCCGACACGATGTGCCGACGTGAGTCCGGGTCGGCCTTCAGACTCTCGACGACCTCGTAGATCTGGTCGATGCCTCTCCCGTCCGGCGCAGGCCAACTACGCCACTGGTGTCCGTACACAGGCCCGAGGTTGCCGTCCGCGTCGGCCCACTCATCCCAAATAGAGATGCCGTTGTCCTTCAACCACTTGATATTCGTATCGCCGGACAGGAACCACAGCAGTTCGCCCTTCACGGCCTTCATGGGCACGAACTTCGTCGTGATACGCGGAAAACCGTTGTTCAAGTCGTAGCGGAGCTGCCGTCCGAAGACGGACAGCGTCCCCACCCCTGTGCGATCTCTCTTCTCCACGCCGTTCTTCAACACATCGGTGAGGAGATTCTCATACTGTCTATCTACAGTGTTCATCAAACGAACTTCCTGACCATGTCCGGACGGAACCCGCTCCAATGCGTCTGGCCGATCACCACGACCGGCGCCTGCTTGTAACCGAGACCCAACACGAACTGCAGCGCGTCGTGGTCCTCGGTGATATCGACCTCTTCGAAGGGGACGCCTTTCTTCGTCAGGTCCTTCTTCGTCATCTTGCATTGCACACACCCGGGTTTCGTGTACAGTGTGGCTTTCGTCATACATTCTCCTTTCATCAGTGGGAGGCGTGCTCCCAGTCATCCGCCGGTTGTCCGTGTGCGGCTGTGAATTCAACCCCGTTCCACGTCGTGGACATCAGCTCGGCGATTTTCGGCACCGCCCATTCTAGCTCCGATTCGGGGATCGAGAAAATCAGCTCGTCGTGGATTTGCGCGCGAAGCCAATGAATGAGACGAAGGTCACAGTTCAGCATGCGAATGAGCGCGTCCGTCATGATCTCCCTCGTCCCCGACTGGCCCATGAGCGCCGACGACTGGGTGTACGACCGCTCGATGTTGACGCTCATGCGCCGGCCCCATGCGTTGTAGATGTAGCCGCTTTCCCCCTGGTCCGCACAGTCCTGACGCCATCGCACAACCAAAGGGTAGGCCTCAGCCATCTTCTCAACGAAGTGCTCCGCCACGTCGAGGGGCTGGCCCGACGCCTTGGAGATCGTCTTCGCCCCGCCGCCGTAGTTCCAGGCATGGGACAAAGCCTTGGCCTTCTGCCGGTAGGGGTTGCGCTTGCGCGTCTCCTTGTCCGTCTCCCATCCCTCGGGCATGTGCGCCTCGTACTCGTCGTCGCCCCAGACGGCGCGGCCCGTTATCTCGTGCGGGTCGGCGCCGGGAAGGAAGTTCTTCAGGTACGCGGGGTCCTGTGCGTATCCGGCGACGATCCTCGCATCGGCGTTCGAGTAGTCAAACGACACCAGTTTGCAGCCAGGGTCCGGAACGAAGTACGACTTCTCCACGGCGTTTTCCCCTCTGGCCGTCCACACGGTCAGGCCGGGCTTCGTCGTGGACGAGCGCCCGGAGCGCTGGAGGTCGTCGACCTCGGGGTGTACACGGCCGTCAGGCTGCAGACAATCGATTGTGAGCTGCGCAAGTGAGCGCTGGCCCAGTAGTTCGCCCAGCACCTTTCCAAAGGCCTCAGCGTGGCTTCCGTGGCCTCTGAGGAGGTCCTGTACGACGCTGCCGGACAGCTGCAGGGCCCCCGTGGGTGTGCGAGGCCACTCGGGGTGCGTGAGCTCGTCCACGCCGAACGCGGCGAGCGCGTCGAGGATGCACTGCTTGCCGACGTTCGTCCTCCACGGCTGCTTTGAATCGAGCGGCATGCCCACCGATCGGTGCAGGTAGTCAAGCAGCTTCTCCTTCCTGTCAGCCAGGTCGTAGAGTCTGCCGTACGCCTTGTCGGCGTCGATGAGGAATCCGTTCCTCGACATCTGCGCGTTGATGGCGGCCTTCAACTGCTCGCGCCAGTCGTACTCGTCGACCTCGTGGCGCAACAAGAGCTCTTTGAAGATGCCCCTGAGCACCACCACATCCTGTTCGGAGTACTCGCGGAACGTCGGATCGTCGAGGGGAATCAAACCGAAGTCGAGGTCGGCCACCTTCGTCCCCGGTGGGTTGAACCGCTTAGCGAGATCCTTCAGGTCCATAACCTTGCCATCCAACCCCAGCTGGTATGCGAGGTTGTCAAGGGATAGCCATCTGCGCACATTTGAAGGGCTGAGGTCGGTGACGACCCGGCGGCCCGCCCTGTCCAGGTAAACGGATGGGGCGGGATAGGCGATATTCGCCAACACCATGGTGTCGATGACCTTGCGGTCCATTGTCATCCTGAGCGGTTCGTCGCTGTCCTTTCCGAACAGCACCGAAAGGTCGAAGTTGTGACCGTTGTGGATGACCACTCCGTCGGCTTTCCGGATGGCGTCGATGACCTCGTCGTAGTCTTCGGTCAGCACGACGGGGCCTTCGCCCCATGCGTACTGGCCGAGGCGGAAGAACTCGCGCGGCGGCATGGACCAGCGCTTCTCGACGCCGTGGGACTCGATGTCGAGGAAGAGGATCTTCGACCACTCTCCACTGAACGGCGACGACCACGCGCCGTTGTCCAGGAGATAGCGTCGCACAACACCAGCGAACCACTGGGCTGCCATGTCAATACCGCAGTCATCCAACGGTTCGAGGTCGAAGACCGCAGCGCCTTCTTCGACGTCGGACCACTCGTATTCGAGGGGCCCGAGCTCCGAAGAGGCGGCTACGGCTACCTCTTGGAACGTCTCGATGCCGCCGGATGCCAGATAGAATCGCACAGTTCTCATTCGTCCACCACCAGCGTGTAGAACCAACCCTTGGACTTCTTGGCGTTCTTCCCTTTGCCTCGAACGTATTCGAGTTCGACGGGACCGGAGATGAGCCCCCTGCCTCGCAGGGACGAGATGATGTTCTTGTACATCCACTCGTCCAACTCGGGGAACTTGTCCCTGACCTTCGTGCACAGAATGGCGTGGTTGGTTTTGTCGCAGTGTGTGCGGATGAACGTCATGATCGCCTCCTGCTGCTTGACGTAATGGCTGGCTGTCACGTCGTTGAGCGCCTTGAGGAGGCACCGTACCCAATGGTTGGCGTAGTAGATGGCGTTGAGCATGTGCGTCTTGGTGATGACACCATCTTCGCGGTCCATTAGGCTGAACAGCCCAGCGACCTGCGGAACGGTGATGCACAGCCGACGGAAGGCCGACTCGAAGATCGACGACTTGTCTTCGACGATGTCGAAGCGCTGGACGTTCATGCACCACGTCTCGTAGCGTTCGAGCGCTTCGTCGTCCACGTCGAGGAGGATCCGGTTCACGTCTATCTCGCGCTCCTGCAGCCTCCGCTCCACGTCCGGAACGTCATCGGTTCTGTAGCACACACGGCACAGCTGGTTGACGCGGGTTGCCAGGGTGTGTGCGAGCTTCTGCGCCTTCCTGTCGCGATCCTGACTGTTCCCGAACCTCCGACGGCTGTTGAACATAGCTGCGATCTTAGGGGTGTTGCTTTCACTCTTGCCCTTCTTATCGTCGTCGAGGTACGTCACCCACGTGAATCGCGTGAGGAACCCGTTCTTGAAGTTGCGCATTTCGAGGATGTCGATCGACTCGTCGTAAATGCCCGTGAGGATGACGTTCAGGTGCGCGTTGGCACGATCAACGCCTTCCGTTGTGATACGACGGGTCATCTCGACTTCGCCGCTGAACAGCTTGCACAGGCCAGCGTCGAAACCGTTCCATGACCCGCGGTTGTCCATGATGTCACGGAACTTGTCCTGGATCTCATCGAGTGCCATGTACGTAGGGGTGTTGTGGTAAGGTGCGATGTCGCGCTTCATAGCCTGGATCGTAGAGTCGCTGGCGACCTTGATGCTGTTGGCTCGGCCAAGCAGCGTCCCACAGGTGTCGATGACCGTCTGGGCTCCGTTGACGGCCGTTGTTTTGTGCGCAGTGCCGGAGGGTCCGAGGATGAGCGGCCAGAAGCGGATGCCCTGCTCGTCGTCTCCAGTGGTGTTGATGGACCCGAAAGCCCCAACGGTTGTCGCCAGTGTCACGATACCCAGTGCGGCGTGATAGGCGTCCGCAGTGTCCGTCACTGTGCGTCCATAGTCGATGTACTCCTTGACGAACGTCGGGTTGTCGTCGCTCTCGACGAACGCTACCTCGTCGTCGGTGAGAAGCTGGATCTCACCTGTCTGGTACTCTCGAATGGCGTTGGCGAAGCTGTCGTCTCCAAGAGCTATTCCGTTCTCATCAAGATGCGTGAAGCTGTCTTTGTACTCCTTGCTGAACTTCTCTACCTCCTTCCACGTGCACAGCTCCCAGTTGTCACGCTTCGGAATCGCATGGCCTTCCTTGGTCTTCCGGCCTGCGTAAACGGGGTTGTACTTATTGCAGTGCGCACGGAGCATCAGCTGGTACACCTCGTTGTCATTGAATCTAGCGCGGAAGAGCTCCATCTGGAAGCGCTTCGCCGTCTGAGACCAACTTTGGCGGCCGTCGTCTATCTCGTCGCTGTACATCGACCGTAGCGACGGGGTTTCGAGTTTGTCTTCGATGATCCGCAGCTGCTCGTCGTTGCACTTCGGCGGAGCCTCGCCGACCTTCTTCGCTTCTTCGAGGCGCACAACGGGGTAGGCCCCCTTGAGATCGTCGAGGGTGTAGACAGCGCCGGCGTTCTCCACCACGTGCACAGGGTAATCGGCACCGTATTTGGTGTTGACGGAGCCGGGCACGCGGAGCAGCTTGGACGCCTGCCACCCGCTGTCACAGCCCTTCTCGCGGTGCCGCTGGTAGATGGACCGAGCAACCTCGGAGCACTCGGCCAGCGGGTGGGGCTCGTCGAGGATCCACCAGCAATGTGTGCGGTTCCTCGATGTGCGCACAACCAGGCTCGGCTCGACGGCGAACTCGCTCGGTGGGCAGGTATCGGCCTCGGCCCACACGACATTGCATTTCGCACCGGCGTCGTCGCCTGTTCTGCTCTTGCCGGTGAACACCCCCACCGAGCAGTAGACGTTCTCGTCTTCGCGCATCGACAAGTAGCGCTGTGCGAAGTCGCGCTTCGCCGGCCATTCGACGAACTTGCTCTTAACGGTCTCTTCCTCGTCAAGAGGGTCCATCGTCACGATGTTGACGTAGCCCTCGACGTCGCCGTAGATCGCGTCTAAGAATTCGATCGCTTCCATTCGTTAAGTCCTTTCACTCCATATAATGTGGGTTATATAACGCCTTATAGAGCAGGAACGGCCCCGTTGGGGCCGTTCCGTACTCCTCTCCTCTCTTCTATCCGATGCTGAACCTTCTCGTCGTGTCCCGTGCCGGCTGAACCTTAGCCGCGGGTGCGTCCTGGACGACCTTAGGCTTCAGCGGCTCCCCGAGCTGTTCGAGCTCACGTTTGCCGTCGTCCACGTAGTAGGACTCGACCGTCGCGTTGACGTAGCCCCGGTCATTATGACGATTCCCGATTTTGACGAGGATCGTCTGATCGGGGTCGACGAGTTCCGTCTCGTCTTCAGGGATCAGGAAGCCCTCGTCCGGGTCGTAGGCCCCTACGGCCTCCCAGAAGTTGGGGAAGCTGTAATTGAGTTTGCCATTCCTCCAGTGCGGCTGGAGCGGGACGTTGAAGTCCTTGATGATGGCACCGTCATAGTCGTCGGTCGGGCCCTCGATGATCTTCAGGTCGACGACGAGGCGGGGCAGTCCGGCGTTCGCCGCAGACTTGTACTCTCCCCTCTCCACGTCGCAGATGATCGCCCGGTAGACGCCGGGCGCCGGAACCTTGACGGCCCCACCACGGCCACCGAAGTGGCCGTCGGCTCCGAGAGCGGACTTGAGTTCTTTGTCGTCGAGTTTGAATGCTTTGTAAGCGGGTTTGCGTGCCATAATGTTCTCCTCTCTCAGTGGTTGTCGCAAAGCTTCCAGAGCTTTTCGATGGTCAGGTCCTCCACGAACGGAGGAAGGTTGAAGCGATTCTTAGCCCCGATGGTGCGGGACGCGAACATCTGCGCTTCCGTGTGCGACTCCCCGGTCTTCCGGTCGGTGTCCAGTGACAAATGTACCACTATGTCGGGCGTCTGTCCAACCTTGGCCCGCGAGCCAGATCCGCGCCAGGCGAAGTCCGCCACGCCGTTGTCGTTCATCTTCTGGTGGACCACCAGGATGGACAAGACGCCAGAGTCCTTCAGGAGCGGGAAGATCCCGTTCGAGCCGGTCGTCTTCTTCGCAGCCTCAGTCCAGATGGCGAACTTATTGGCGTTCGGCTTGACCATCTCGACGGCTTCGAAGTGATCCGCACACCAGTCGTTGTATACGTTGAGCGGATCGATGACGATCGTCTTGTACTCGCGGGACATCTCGCCTGTGAGGAACGCCACGAGGATGCGGTCCGTGTTGTGGATCCAGCCTTCCTCTTTGGTCATGCCTTCGGGTATCGGCATGTTCTTGGGGCGTACGATGTCGATGTTCTCCGGCGGTACGTCCCGTGTGACGCCTGTCGTGCTGCCTTCGAGGTCGAGGTACAGCACAGGCGAGGTGGGTGCGAACTTAGCCGCCGAAGCCGCGAACGTCGTCTTCCCCTGGCCGTAGTCGGAGTAGACGAGAATCTGCTCGGGTTTGCTGAGTTCGTCAGGTTTGATGATGAATGATTCGATGTCGAAATCTGTCATTCGTCTTCTCCTTTCTCTTGACGGATGTAAAGCTGTTCTGTGCTTTTAAGGCACTGAAGGTATTCCTCTGCCGTCGCCAGCGATTTCACTCTCTTCGGATCCAGCTTTTGAACATAGCAACGTCGAAGCGTATCTCCAGGTAGAGCCTTTTCAGCTTTCGATATATCGAAACGGTGAACCTCCCTTCGCGTCACTATGTACGGCCCGGCTACCCCGGACTCGCCGACCTGTATCCGTTGCTTGATAGCTGCGGCGAGTTCCTTCTTCCTCTCTTCGAGGCTGTCGATGAGCCCCGATATGTAACCGTACTCTAGAATGTCGTCTTGTTCTTTCACGTCGCACGCCTCCTGTGTCGTCAGCTGCTCTTCTTGACGGCCAGCACATTGCACCTGTAACAGGACGGGTAAGAAGGGAAATCCGTGAAGCCGTCGCACAGGGCGTCGATGATCTCCTGGCCTCTCTTCCACACCCGCTCAGCCATCTCGCGGTCGTAGTCGAGCGTGAAGATCTCCACGTCCGACACCTGAGAGGCGTCCCTCGGGATGAACACCACCTTGATCTTGCGCACAGTCCCCTCGCCGTCTCTTCGTTCCTTTCCGAGCGCGTAGAGGTGGGTCTGTGCGACGTAGGCGATGTACTTGGCCTTGGCGCTGTCTCCGCTCACGTCGGGGACGTCCCCGTGCATCGAGAACACCGCGCTGAGTGCCTTCAGCTTGGAGCGAGTGGTCGTCTTGTAGTCGACGATCGTTCCGTCCTCCGGGTCGTAGGCGTCGGCCGTAGACCGGATCAGCCCGTAGTTCTCGTAGAGCCCGAGCTCGAAGCGCTGCTCCAGCTCCCACTTAGGGAAGAGCCTCTTCGCCCAGTACTCCAGGCCGCGGTGGATGTCCGTTCCGATCCGGGCGCCCATGACGAAGTTGGACTCCCTCATCTCGCGCGGCACCAGCTCCACGCCGGACTTGTCCTTGATGCCCGGCAAGATGTCCTCGGCAAGGCACAGAGCACACGGGTTGGAGAGATTCGAGGCTCCCACCCGGACCTGCTTATCCCGCCGTGTCTGCGGGGTGAACAGCGACAGTAGTTCGTCGTTCCTCATACCAGTTGAAGCTCCCAGCCTTTGTTGATTGCGAAGTTGACGATGTGCTTGCACTCGATGAGGGCCGGCGTGTCTCCTGTATTGTGCAGGATTATCGGCCCGTCCTTGTACTTCAGCGTGGTGTGCGGTTCCAGTGCGGCTCGTTGGATGTCGCGCTGGTCCCACACGTGTTGGATGAACGGAACGGGAGCGAAGTAGAGCAGTTTGTTCTCCATGAGTTCGCGCATATCATCTAGCCCTAGACAGTATTCTGCACCGTTGACGTCCAGCCACTTCTTAAGAGCGGGGACGTAGGCGTAATGCTTATCGAGGTTATCGAACAGTGCAGACGCGCCCTTCAATCGCTCGTCGATGTATTCGTCCATCTTCTACCTCCTTTCTCTACTACCCGAGAACGACTGCCTCTTCGGCGCCGAACCCGGCGTTATTGGATTCGAAGAACTCGTCGTAGTGCTCGTTGTACCCCACGCGGCAGTCGAACAGGTCGAGCGACTCCACCGGGTACAGCTGGTAGCCACGCGCCACGTACAGCTTCAAATCGCCGTACTTGGCACGGGCCTTCTCAAGATCGTCGATGAACTCCGAAATCGTCATGGTGTTGTCCTTTCTCTCGGTCGGCTTATACCCCCTACGGTATAGGCGCAGTCCCGGCTGTGCAAGTCGGGACTGTGTGATTTGCGTCACTTATTCAAGGAGGCCCTGTTGGCCTCCGCCTGACCTATGAGCCGCTGAAACGTACCGTCATCCATCGTGTCCCTCGCCTGGAAGTAATACCGGATGATCCTCTCGGCGGGCTGGCCCATGCGATTCAAGCGCCCCTTCGCCTGTTCGCACAGCATGCCGTTCAGGTCCTCGTCCAGCCACACCTCGACATTGCACACCCGCTGCAGGCCGTCCAGCCCCTCCGCGGCAGCGCCGATCGTACACAGCAAAACCTGCACATCCCCCTCCGTGAAGCCTGCAAATGCCTCACTACGTGCTCTGGCGGTCTGCACCCCGGTGTACAGGGCGGTTGTCGCACACACCCTGTGCGCAACGGCGTTGGCGAAGCGCTGACTCGACGTGAACACCAGCACCTTGTCCTGTGCGTGGTGCTTGGCGATCAACGCGTTCAACATGTCCAGCTTTCTGGAGGGGCAGTCCGGGTCGAACGTGACCGAATCCATATCAGTTTCGGGGTCGTACACCATGCACGGCTCCCCCAGCGTCACCTGCCTCAGTCGCAACAGCTTCACCAGCGGGATCGAAGCCACCAGTAAACCGCCCTCCACCTCGGAGATCAGCTCATATTGCAGTTTGTCGTATATGTCGCGCTGCTTATGCGTCAACTCGCATTCGACGATCCGGGTGTCCACGGGCTTCCGCTCAGCAGGTAAACCCACCACGCACGGAAGGGACCGGAGGAAAGCCCCCGGTTCCTTCTCTGCGACGATCGTCTCGATCTCCTGCAGCCTACCGTACCTGTCGTGTATCCAACTGTTCTGAACGATACACCACCGCGCCTTCCAGCGGTGGAAGGAACCCTCCACATACAACCAGTCCCTCTTATCACGAGACAGCGGAACTCTGTACGGATCCTCGACGTTCCACCACAGCCAGCGGCAAATGGACCACAGTCCCTCGAAGCGATTGCCTTGGGGTGTGGCCGACATTGCCAGCTTGAAGCCGGCATTTCGCAGACTCCACATGGCCTTAGCGCGACCGGATTTACGGTTGGACGCAGACTGAACCTCGTCGTACACCACGAAATCCGGCTTCGCCTTAGACCAAGGAAGGAGGTTCTCTTTACCCTTCTCGACGTTCTTCGCATTGTAGTCGGACAAGCCTAAATACTCTCTGCCGACGTAGTAAACGCCGGGGATCTTTGTTCGAAGATCATCGAAATAGTCGAGGTGCTTCGACTCGATGCGCTTGAACGGCAACGTCACACCCTGCCGCTCGAAGGTCTTCTTCCACGCCGCCACTATCTGCGGCTTCGCCGGTCCGACGATCAGCGTCGTCACGGGGTTGAGCCTTTTCTGTACCTCCACTGCGCACAGGGTCTTGCCTGTCCCCGTGTCCGACACGTCCAGAGCGGCGCAGAGGCCGTCCCGCTGTGCGACGACGGCCTCCACCTTCTCCAGCTGCGCCGGGGTGAGTTCAAGGGGTTTCACGCCCGCACCACCTCGAACTTCGCACACGACACATCGATCGAGCGCACCAATATGTCCATATTCAGCCCGATCGAGAACGCCTTGATGTAGTACTTGTCGGCGTCCGCTTTGCCGTCCTTGTCCTTCGTCAGGAAGAACTCGACGCCGTCGTAGATCCGACGGCACCACACGTAGCCCTGGCTCTTCAGCAGGCCCGTCACCGAGTCGGGCGCACAGTCCTCGCCCTTCGCGTGGAACGGCGGGTCGTAGAATCGATCCACCGTGTGCCGAGAGGCGTCGTAGTAATAGCCCGACGGCGCCACGTCTGGGTTGATGGGCGGCCCGTCCTGCTTGACGAGGATCAAGCGGATCCCGTTGCACGTGTAGAACACCTTCCGTTCCGACGCATAACCGATGCTTATCGCCCGGAACGGCTTGCCTTCCGAGTCGGCTATCAACTCCTTGTGCGAGCCGTGCATCGCCTCCCTCGATGTGGGCACGTACTCGATCGTATCGCCCGCGTTGACTGCGAACCACCCCTGAAGCTTACCCTTCTTGCCGTACAGCAACTGCCTCACAGCTTGCCCTCCTGTTCTCTCCTGGCTCGGCGCTCGAACGAATCCTCCCCGCCTATCACGCCGAACAGCCTCTTCTGTCCTCTCTCCACGCGGTCCGCGTAGTCCATGCATTCGAGTCGCACAGGACATATTGAGCACACCCACTTGGCCCGCGCGTAGTAGGGGTCGTCCTCCACGTCGGCCCCCTCGCGGGGGGAGAAGAACAGGTGCATGCCGATGTCGCTCTTCTTGCAGCGCGCCTGCTTGACCCATTCCTCGCCCCCCCAGATGTCGGCGATATCCATTACTGCGTTTTCTTCTCCCCTACGAACTTGTACAGTTTCGACGGCGTGGGGCCCACCTGACCCGAGTAGTGGCCCCTCACGTCGTAGGGCCTTTCGCATGCGTTCGGAGTGCGGAAGAACCCCACCTGTGCGATCGGCTCGATCCACATCGTGTTCGAATCGCGCCGTTGGCGCGTCACAGGCAGCCTCAGCGGGTGCTTCCCGACGTTGTAGAGCTCAAGAGTGATCGTCCCTCGGAAACCCGGATCGACGAACCCGGCGGTGATGTGAGTCATCAGACCGAGACGCCCCCAGCTCGAACGCCCCTCGACCTTCGCAGCGATGCCGGCGGGGATATTGACCCACTCCGACGTCTCGCCTAACCACAGCTCGTGGGGCGGCAGAACGAAGTAGCCGTCTTCGCTCACGTTTACTACTGAACGAGCCCTGTCGAACGGGTCGACCAGATACGGGCTCAAGTGCACGTCGTAACTGGCGGGCTGCAGGTTGTCCTCGTTGAACGGCGACACCAACGGCCTACCGTCACCATAATCCAGTGTGAGCTCGCGAATATCCCTATCAGATAACATTGAACGACAGCTCCTTCCTATCCAGTGCGTCCTGGTCGATTTTGAATGACACGACAGGCCTATTGGCGTTGTCGTCTTCAGCGGTTGTTCGTGCGCACACGCACAGTGTGAGGTCATACCCGCCGCGGTTGACGAACACGTTCCCGACTGTGAACGGGACGCGCACCGAGTCCACGCGCACACGCCCCACTCCATTCGTCACAGCGTCGTAGTCGTCGTCCAAATGCAGGCACAGCCCGTTGTCGGAGACGGACACACTCTGCACGCGAGAGCCTGTAAGCTGCTCCTTCAGCGCTGCGACGTAGGAGGGCAGCGGGTCGGTCGGATGCGAGAGCTCGACGGCGAAAACGGTGTGGTTTTCCTCGTCGAGAATCCTCCACGCATTCGTCCCGTCCATTCGCTGCACGCGCCGCATAGACGCAACGGCGACCGGCAGTACGCCGTCACATTGTTCCGTTATGCGGTAATCCGCTTTTTTGAACGCCACTGATGCGCCGTTGTCGAAGAACACGCCCGTCGCATCGAAAATGTCGATGATGCAGTCAATGGTCCACCCGGCTCGCACAAACGGGTCGAGCAAGTCGTAGGCCCGCTGAAGTAGCTTCTCGTCTTCACTCATCGCCTTCACTCTTCGCCCCCTTGAAGAACAGCTCGACGGCGCTGCCCTCTTCGGTTCCGATATACACTGCGTCCCCGCGATCGATAACGGAGCACACCGGCGAGTCCATCGCCGACCAGTTCACGAAGACACCCGTCAAGCCGTCGGCCTCCGCCGTGAACGCCACGCCTTTGGCGAGGAGCGCATACTTCTTGTACTGGTTGACGTTCATCGAGCTGTGCAGGTTCTTCCCGTAGAGTCCCCCGAACAGCCAATCCCTCCTCGTCGAAGAGCCTGACTTGCTTGAAGTGGTCATGGTAGTTCACGTGGTGCACATCGACGTCGAGCTTGTTCAAGCCGTAGTCAACTATGCCATATCCATACCCCCTCCATCTGTTCAATGGAAGCGCTACGCGACTCGACAGGCTGTGGAAGACCAAGCGGTTTTCTTCGATCCCCAGTCCCATCAACGGAAACGATTCGAGTTCTTTCAAAGCGTCCACGTAGTCCTGCGCGGATGTGAAGTCCATATCGCATACTCCTTTCTCTCATCGTTATACGCATTGTGCGTATTAAGCAGTGTATGCGGAAAGGGCGGGGGCCGTCAAGCCCCCGCCCTGTGAAATGCGTCACTCCGATTTATTGTGCCGTGTCACCAACGTCAAGCGCCACTCATCCGTCGAACAATTGTTCTCATCCCACATGTCGCATATCGCGGTGCTTCGTGCCGGCTGTAGCTCTCGACCGTCCAGCTCTCTCCACACGGTGCAGCGACACCCTGTCTGTGTGCTGCCGGGTCCGGGATCGAGGCCGTCCTCTGTAAGGGAAAAGTCGCACATCGCCGACGTCGTTCTCCGAGTGGGCTAGCGTCCGCCACGGGTTCGCATCCTGCCCCTCGGCGAACGGGGGAGAACACCCTCGGACGGTACAGCGAGACGCGCATCTCCCGCATGTAGTCGGCGGGTGTAGCGAACTCCGACACCTGCATCGTCCCGACCGTCACATAGAACCGGTCGAAGAAACACAGCACCATTCTGAAATCAGACGAGTCGTACGCCCTGGCCTCGGGCACTTTACCCAGGTCGATCGGGCGGATGAGCATCAACTGACTTTCGATCTTCTTGATGTTAACGGCCTCAACCTTGCACTTACCACAATCTACGTGCAGAACCATGCGCGTCGAGGAATCGAAACAAATATAGTAATGATTGAAGTTCTCCAGCCCGTTAGGGAAGAACTTCAAAGCCATAATGTTCTCTCCTTTCTTTCAGTCGTCGCCTAGATAGAACAACCCTATCGTCTCTTGGTGAGGGTAGAGCATAACCCTCAGCCGCTTCGTCCGCGGGTTGTAGCGGGACATGTACTGCGCCTCACACTCCTTCACCGCCGACGTGCCGTCCGCCCTGTAGTAGCGCACAAGGGGTTCGTTGGGGCTGTGCGGTTGCGGTGGCTTGTAGGCGTTCGCTATCGCCCGAGCGATGTCCCTGTGCGTCATACGTTGAGGCACCTCACTTCGAATGTGCGGACGAACTCGTCCTTCTTCATATCGAAAGGCTTGTCCACGTCCCCGTCCGGCTCACAGTGGATCGTCTTCTTCTTGGGATCGTAGGTCAGGTCGCCCAAGAAGGCCTCAGTTCCTTTATCCAACAGAACTGCTACAACGCCGTGGATCATCTCCGTATACGGGTTCCGCTCGCCGTCTTCCACGGAGAACATGTTAGACCAATCCTCCGGCACCAATTCCTGTAGCACAGTGTTGTAGCACATACCACGCGGCAGGCTGTTGTGCACGAGCAGAACATCCCCGTAGGGGTTCGTGTACGAGACTGCGTGTTCGCACGGCACTAATGGTGTATAAGGGTTGATCGACTCGTCGAAGTAAGGACTATTAACGTCCACGCACACGAAACCCCTATTCCGGATGTATGCGCACAGGCAATCATCATGGTTATAGAACAGCATTTTCTTTCATTCCCCTTTCAGACAGGCTCGACAATCGTCAGCCACGGCTCATCCGATGTCTCGTCGTAGAAAAACGAAGTGATCTTATCGATCCCAGTGTGCGTCTCCTCGACGACGGACACCGCCCCGACGCCATCCCGCACCTCCACCGTCGCGTCGCCGGAGAGGACGACGGTTCGCTCGTCCAGCCCGTCTTCGAACCACTTGTGAAGGGTGAAAGACACGCACAGCCCCTCGGGGCTCGTGGAGACTGCGACCCTCTCCACATCGTGGTCCAGTGTGAAGCCGAACCGTACGCTGTCTTTGTCGAAGTCCACCGTCGTGGACGCCAACTCCGCATCGCCGACGTCAAACAGCGTCGTCTTACATTCCCACTCGTCCGTGTATCGCTTCGTAAGTGACGCCACCCTCTGCCCGTCTGGCGTCGTCGGAACCCCCATGCTCCTCAAGTGCGGTGTTTTAGCCAGTGCTGCCAGCAGATCCGGCGTGTACTTCATTCCTATCACTTTCTTTCTCCTCTCTTCTGCGGAGCCCCGCGCTCTGCGCGGGGCTCCGGGTTTAGTTGGGTTGGTTATTACAGCAGTTCGTCGGCTTCGCCGTCTGTGTAGGGCCTGGTCGCCGTCACCAGTTCGGCGAACGGCGCAATGAGAGATATCGTCACAGCCGCAGGCCCGTACTCCACAGCCACCGCCGAGATGCGGCGCCCGAACTCGCAGTCAGGCCCGACCTGGACAGACGCGAAAGGAAGGGGGCCAACGGCCACCTCGCGTATGCGGTCGCCTTCTTCCTTCAGAATCGCGAAGAGCCTGCCGTCCTCCGCATGACGCACACCGACCAGCTTCTCATCGAAGAGAGCCGCGAATTGCTTTCTCACGGTATCCGACTTCAGCGTCATGAAACACACGTCGTCGGAGTTGTAGAACCGCACAGTCGAGCCTTCGGCTGTGCAGGTGTCGACGATCGAAGAAGCCACGCGGTCTTCGGTGTCCACGTGGATTTCCACGGTGTGCGCAATGAACCAGGCGATGGCGTTCTCGATAGTAGGGGTGGTCTTCATGGTTCGATATGTCCTTTCTCTCGTGTCAGCAGGTTCCTTTTCTCCCCCGCTGTACTCCCAGTCTAGGCGCACACGGGGCGGCTGTCAAGCCGTTCTCGGTGCGATCTGCATCACATTCCTTCGGGCTCGGTTTTCTGCGCCTGCAGCCCTGCCGTCCACTCGGCTATTTCATTCGCGATGGACTCCGGGGTGTCCTCGGCGCGGTCCACGACGATCGGAATGAACCGTGACAGCTCCCCCGCGACGAACGCGTTCGTCAGCACATCGCGGTAGGCCTCCGTCACGGCGTTCGGGTCGTAGCCGTCCGGGTCCGGGTAGTCCGGGTCCGTCAGTTCGGCGGGGGCTTTCGGCATCAACACGAACGTCGTCAGCGGAACGCTGTTCAGCCAGTTCAGCGTGAGCGCTATGTTCTCGGGTATGGGTTCGCCTCGTAAGGATGCGTACACCGCAGTGCTCAGCGCCCAACGGTCCAGAATGTACAGGGTGTCGATCCGTGCGTTGTGCGGGGTCGGCGCGGGTGGGGTATCCGGGAAGCGCACAGGGGCAGGCCGGAAGGCCAGCCAGTTCTCCATGTCCATCGCATAGTCTTCTGCCGCCAGTGTGTGGTTCTCCGCTTCTGCGCAGGTTATGAGCGTCTCCGTCGGGAAGTGCCGTATGCGCACCTCGTTGTAGGGGCAGTGTAGCAGCAGCTCTTTCAGAGCTGCTGCTACGGTCGACTTCCCCACGCCGTCGGGGCCTTCGAGGGCTATGTACGTCATAGTGTGCTCTCCTTTCCTTCAGCTTGCATGTGCAGCGGTGTGCAGGATATCCCCGTCGCACAACCGTTGTCTGCGAACGTCTCGAACCACGCGCAGTCCTCCACGAACGTGGTGATCGCGTTCGTCGTAGACTTCCCGGGCCACAGCACGTGGAAGTCGGGTATAGGCAGTGTCGTCGCCTCATCGATCACAGTACCCGGTGCTATTCCGTAGCCCAAGTCGCACACCATGTCGTCCGGGGCGTCCTTATGGATTACGACATCCACCTCTATCAGCGGGTTGGAGAGTCTGTCCGTAAGGGTCAGCGTCGCCTTGTGCGCTTGGGTTTCGAGTCGCACGAGCCCCACCGTGAACGGGGCGCGCTTCTCTATGTGCGGCTGCACGCATATCGAGTGCGTATAAGGGCGGAGACTGCGGTCAGGGCTGGAGGCGTACAGCGTTATGTCGCCCGAGCGCACAGTGCCGTCTTCCGCCATCACGGCGGGTTCGATTCGGCGCCCCGGTAGGGTTGCGAGCTCAGCGTAGTCGAATGGTTTCACGAGCACCGTCTATATATCCTTTCCGTTCTGTTCCAACTCGTTCAAGCAGAAGGGCCAGCCTATGACCGACATGTGCGGATTCAGCACAATTGCTTTTATAACGGACTTCGCGGTTTCCAGGGCATTCAAGCCATAGGCGTTCACCGATGCAACCTCGTCGCCCTTCGCCAGCGTGGTCTGTGGCGGAGGGGCTTCGTGCAGAACGATGTGCGTCCTGGCTTGGGTTTCGGGGCTGGTGAAGTGCGGCGTGTAACCCGTCTGCAAGTCGCAGTAGAAGCCGTCCAGTCGTAGGGAGAGCCACTTGCGCACAAGGGATTCCACGTCAGGGCTCATGCTGTACACGAAGATCCACCTGTGGGTGTCATTGCGTTCCATGTCGGCCAGCATATGATGCACGCATGCATTGCCCTGAGAGCGGCCCGGCATCGTATAGCGTGTCATCGCTTCATCTCCTTTACACGTTTGACGGCGGCCCTGTATTCCGGCCACTGCTTCTCGTAGGGCCTGTTGTCGGCGTCCCAGTAGTCTCTGTAGGTCAGGGACGGGTTCTCTGCGATGAACTCCGCTAAAGAGTTGTAGAAGTCCTCTTTGAAGCGCTTGGCGCGTTCCTTTCGTGCTCGTTTCGAGGGGTCGGCCGGGTCCTTTCCGCGCAGGCTCACGCTGTACAGCGGATTCGATTTGAACTCGCGGAACATGAGCCGCAGGCGCTTCCTCGCAGGGGCGTCTGGGTTGGCGGCTGGGTCGCACAGCACATCGCACAGGGAGGAGGGGGTGACTACCGTCACGCCGTATTTTTCGAGCGCTGTCTTAAGCGCTTCGTTGTGCGCGTCGTCTGCGCACACCAGAATCATTCTGTCCGCGTAGTTCGGATTGAGAACGATTCTCACTCCGTATTCCAGCTCGGCCTCGGCTCGGATGGATTCTGCGTCGAGGTTTTCGTCGGCGACCTCGATCGCCACGGCGATCCGTTTCATTTCGATTTTCTCCTTTCACTCGAAAATGTATTTTCGATCGATTTCAACTCACATTGAGGGATCGATTTCAACTCGATTTCTACCCTAGGTCTAGATCGATTTCAAGTCAAATCGTCGAATGTGAATTTGGTCACACTGGTGGTTTGAGGTGTTGTGCTATAATCGCGCGCCCGCGCGCACACGGACCCGGCGCACACCACAAAGCGGCGAGCTGGCGCGGAAAAGTCCCGTATGGGGGGCGAGCGGAGATCGTTCAGACGTGAATAGTTCAACTTTCAATCATTCCGGTCCGGACATATTAGTTATTTCGCTATATGTCGAAATAAGGACGATTCCTACTCCTAATACACCACCCCCACACATACTACTACCACATTATATATCTCTACTTGTATTTATTTCTATAAAGGTATAACCCTATCGTTATTTGTGTGTGTATGCCTCATGTAGAAGCGGGTTCCCACACGGCCGAATCCGCACTTCTTCTCGTTTGGTGCTGTTAGGCGCTGTTTGAGAACAACGTGTTTTGCGTCTGTTCAGTTTTGTCACATCCTTCACACGCCTCCGCCGCGGGGGCTGTGCGCCTGGGGTGTGCGCCCCCCGCGTACGTGGTTTGCGCCTCAGGATCACGAGGTTGCCCTCTGAGGCGTTTTCGGGGTGCCGCCGGTAGGGTCGCTAGGGTCAGGGGGCGATAGGCCCTCAGAATCGAACCTCGTGCGTCTGAGAGGGTGCCCCTTCACCGGCCGGTGCTGTGTGGTGTGCGCCTCGGACGGATGTACACCGCCGACCGCCGTTCTAATATCTCTTATCTTTGAGCCCCGAAATTCAAAAATGGCCCTCTTTGTACCCGAAATCGGCCCCCGAAAGTCGAAAAGGGCCCTCTTTGTAACGTTTAATGACAACCTTTACCTACGTAACCGTAAGTTACTGTTACGTAGGTGTAGGTTACGTTTGAGTAATGTTACGGTTACGTATGTTACCCCGTGGTAGCTTACCCGGGCGTACGTTACTGCGACGTAGGTGTAACTTACGTGATGGTAATGCGACGCGCCGGTAGGTTACGCGTACGTAGCTGCAGGCTTCGTTTGCGTAGGTTACGCGTACGTAGCTGAAATGAGGACCCCTTTGTCTTACCATTCGGTAACCTACGGTGGCGTATGGCAGCCGGAAATGTGGCGAAGGACACACCGCTGGGGCTTGACACGGGGGGTGGCGGTTGATAGAATGGAGGTACAACAAAGGGGAAAGAGAGAAAGGAAACCCCAATGGACATCGAAATCGACTTCTTCGAAGAGCTCGGCGGCTACTACACCGCAGACCTGGCGGACGTCCTAGAGGACTTCGAAGGCTGACCCGAAGGCCCCCTCCCCGGAGGGGGCCTTCCCATGCCCGGAGACGGCCCCCAGAAGCCCCGGAAATGGCCCCTGAGGCGCCTTCGGGGCTGGGGTGGGGCCACCCTACCGGCGAAGGCCTGCCAGGCCCTCAGAGGGCCGTCTGGGGCGCCCCCGAAGGCCGGGCCCCTGCAGGCTGGGGTGTGCGCCTTCGGAGACGGCCCCGAGCAATTACGCAACACCCATGTTGCGAAAATCCCGGAAAGTGGGATGTGTGATCTTCGTCTCACTTTCGCGAAATCGGGACTAAGGTCCCAGCTCGAGGAACCATGTGAGCAATCTCACACTCGGAGGGGCTCTCGAGCAGCTATGTGATAAACATCACAATGTGAAGTACATCACGCTCGAGGGGCTCTCGAGCAGCTATGGAAAATACAATTTGTGACGGCGCTCACACTTGCTCGGGCCGGCCTTCGAGCACGCCTTCGAGGGCGGAGCCCCGTGTGCGCAGTCGAGCCCGAAGTCCGCTGCGCCGAAGGCGCCCCGAGCAACCCCGGAAATGTGACGCACACCACGCTCCACGGGCTTGACAGCGCCTTCGAGCTGTGCGAAGATGGATACATCGGAACGAGAGAGAAAGGAACTCCGATGACGACGAAGTACCCCTACAGCCAGGCCCTAGCGAAGTCCCTCACCGAGAAGCTCGGCGGCCTCGCCTTCGTGCTCCCGGGCGGAGACGTCCAGTGCGATACCCCCGACGGCACCCTGACCGTCTACGCCGACGGCGCAGTTCGAGTCCGCGAGTGCGGCTCGACCGAAGCTTGGCCCACCCTCCGGAGCGCCGTCGCCGACTGGGGCGTGGAAATGTGAGATAGCCCACACGGGAGGGGCTTGACAGCCCCTCCCGAGCGGCCCTAGAATGAAGACATCGGAACGAGAGAGAAAGGAAGACTCCGATGAACACCAAAACCGTCGTCCGGCACCTCGAACTCCGTGTGCGCGACGATGTGGGCGGGTGGGCCCGGTGAGGCGCTTCTGGACCGCCGTCTGCGTCGCCGTCGGCGCCCTGGCGGGCTGGGGCTCGGGCGAAGATCTGGGCCGCTGGGACGCCTTCGCCGGAGTCCGCGACGAGCCCACCGTACTCGGCCTCACAGTGATCCAAATCACGAATCTCGGGCTTGACACCGAAGCCCGGTGACCACTAGACTAGAGATATCAGCGAAGACGAGAGAAAGGAACCAGCTGATGCAAACCACCACCTTCATCCCCGAAGTCGAGCTTCCGGACTTCGTCGCCAGCCTTCGAGTCGACCGCGAGCGCCAGCGAGCCCGACGCCGGAGTCGCCGCCAGCGCAACGGATGGGAGGCCTGAGAGATGACCTGGCTCGACGTCGCACAAGCCGTCTGGGACGCCTTCTACGGGCTCATGTCCACCTGCGAAGACTTGGTGGAGAACCTCCCGACGCCGTTGCAGTGCTTCTTCGATTGGTGTTAGCCATATCACACCGGAGGGGCTTGACAGAGCCCCTCCGGGCCCGCTAGACTGGAACTATCAGGAAACAAGAGAGAAAGGAAACCCTGATGATCAACCGTTACCTCGAAGCCGTCTCCGACGCCGACCTTCTGGATGCCGCCTCCGACGCCCTCGTAGACGCGGGGTGGAGCTTGGACGAAGATCGCCGACTGCCTTTCGAGGCGGACTACTGCGAGGATCCGGAGGCCGCCTTCGAGCTCGAATCCGAGTGGGACGTGATCCAGGCCGACGCCGTTGGCAGGCTCTGGGACCGGCTCTCCGACGAAGAGCGGGTGGAGCTTTGGCTGCGGGACTGCGCGGGGCAGGACCCCGACGATCCTGTCGACGCCGAGACGATCTGGGAGCTGATGGCGGCTTCGGTGACGGAGCGCCTCGGGAGCGCCTTCGAGGAGACGGGCGCCCTCGTGACGGAGGCCTGTGTGAGGATGCTGAGGCTGACTTCGGCCGAGGCCCTGGCCCGGGTGCTGGGCTGGTACGAAGCCGCCCGAGTGGGTGCCCAGAGCCACTGGGGAGCGCCTTCGAGGGTGCGGGCCTTCGACGTCGAGGACGGCACCGTGGTGGTCCGGAGCGAAGGCGGCGCCGTGGAGGCTCGACTGAGGCCGGCCTTCGCCGATGGCGATGACGAAGGCGCCGTCCTCGTGGAGACGCTGGGGGACGCCCTTCGCGAAGTCGGGCTCGGATGAGGTTTCACGTGAAACGGACTGGGGCCGCCGCCTTCGGCGGCGGCCCGGAGGGAGGGAGCTATTGAGAATCACTGTCACTAAGATCTGGGTTGGAATAGTTGGACTGATGTATGCTGCGTGGTTCGTCGCCGGCGTCGTGGAAGCAGTAAGCTACCCTACGGTAGGGTAAGTAACACAAGTTGGAATGGTAAGAGAAGTAGCACCTAGGACTAACGTCCTAGGTGCTACTTGTGTTTTTGGTGGGAAAAGTTGGAATTTTTGGAGGGGTGGGTCGACTTTCATGGGGGGACCCAACCGCATACATTAATCCAGATTTCCCAACACTGGAAAATACGACTGCAGTATGATCGCTATAATAGTCCCCGTGCACGACATAGTACTCATCGCCGACCACCTCTTAGGGGCGCCAGCCGTAGGCTTAGGCGCCCTTATAACCGCTATAGCGACGCTCTACACCTCGCTTAAGACCAATAAGAAGGTCCTTAGCGTAAAGCAGGACATGGAAAACAACCACGGAAGCTCCCTAAGGGACGCTGTAGACCGAATAGAGTCCAACACGCAGACCCTGACGGACTTGGTGCACGCGCACACCCGCCAGCTGGACGATATTCAGTGTGCTGTGCGCAGACACGACGACGAGCTAAAATCATGGCATGCCGAACCAGGAACGCCCAGTCAACCAAAAGACGCACCCCCTCTACAGGATTAAGACGGTCTACAACACCGCCGTCGTCACCCCTAACCCGACGCCGCCCTACGACTCGACTCTTCTCCTAACCCCGCCCCCTCCGCCTAAGCCTAACCCGGATCAGCCGTTGGGGGCTACCGCGGCGTCCTTAGCCCAACCCATAGAAGCCCTGACACCCCTCCTCAAAATAGAGCGGGTGCCCGTCCCGTCTTCCGACCCAGACACAACACGCCATAATCGCCTCCAGGTCGTGTACTCGTTCTCGGCGAACATCGTTACAACCAAGCAACTGCGCAACCCCGACAACACCCCGCCCACTAAAGACAACCCCACATCCCGCCCTAACCCATGGGAGGTGGGGTGGCTGCTGTGGTGCTTCAGCCCGGACCCGACGCACCCCTACGACCCGAGCCCGACGTCCAACTCGAACTTCCGCTTCTACGCCTTGTGCCTCAAGCCCAACGGCTGGGAGGTGTCGAAGCAAGACCCCTCTTATAAAGGCGGGCAGCGTTTCCTGAAGTCCAACACGGACACGGACCCCCGCAAGTTCCCTCCGCACAACACAGAAGACCGCAATCGAGAAAGCACGGCTCAAGTCAATCCCTATTCTGTGCTGATAAAGGCATGCCACGAGTACCCGCTGGGAACAACCCTCACCCAGCTGGAGAACGACGTAATACCGGCCTTCCGCAATTCGGAAGAGGGCAACAAGGCCCGACTCGCACCCTCCAAGAACATCTTCCACATCTTCGTGGAATCCGCTTTACTGACCGTAGTAGAGGACGCGGAGCGTCCTCTACCACCACACATTCCGGCGTTCTACGCCGAGGATGCCCGTGTGCGCTTCACCTCGATGTGGCACGCCACGCCTAAAAGGCCCAACCGGCAAACGACCCCCGCGGACTACGACCCCCTCTCCCTGCACGCGACGGGCTACCCGCCCCAGGGGGTGGTATGGTTCTAGGCATGGAAGAGAGCTCTGCACACAACCGGGATTACGACCCGAAATACATCGATGGCCTGACGTACGGCCTCTACGACGGCTACCTGGCCCGAGAGGCCGGCAGGCCCCCGTATTACAACCGGGATCCTTCGATCTACGAGCCGCACTATTACCCGGCGTGTCGCTCTCTGTGCGGTTTCAATCCGCCGATTCCGACGCACGACGGGAACGCTATATCGCGTGGGGAGTTCGCCGACGAGATAGAGGAGTTCAGCGTGCAGCTCGGGGCGCTGCAGTCTTTGATAGACGCGGCGTGGCGCGTAGTACCGGGCAACGATGACCCGCTTCTGCGCAAGCACCCGTATGCACTGCGCCACATGGAGGACAGCTGGGTGGAGTTCAGGCTGCCGCGCTACGATTCGCCCCTTGTGCGCCTGCAACCCGGGGAGGGCTACGACTTCCTCCACCGCAGGAAGATCCCGGCGCACAGCCCACGCCCCGACAGGGCGGCCTTCGTGCCGTATACTGAGGTGAAGGATCTTCTCAGTAAAAGGAAGGAGACGGATGACGCAGGCTGACGTGCAGCGCAACGCCATAGTGGCATGGATGGCGAAGCACGACGGTGACTTCGGCTACACGAACGACTACCGCAGAAAAGACCCCGAGCGCTACGGCTGGGGCGATTGTAGCTCCACCATCGCACAGGCCTACAGGCAGTGCGC
>ERZ1674281.27-NODE-27-length-49422-cov-16.753601_pt1 | contig 49422 bp, 48 predicted proteins | sample MGYA00581193_ERZ1674281 | MGnify/ENA primary metagenome ERZ1674281 (study PRJEB41354, sample SAMEA4873317) | human saliva metagenome | biome: human-associated habitat [ENVO:00009003]; feature: mouth environment [ENVO:08000002]; material: saliva material... | reverse complement strand
AGGTGCCCTTTAAGACCCTTATTAACGCCCTTTTGAAGTCCAATTAAGCACCTTTCACTTTGCTGCTTTATAACTAATTGATTTCCTTGTGGTTACAAACCTGCTTTTTGTTTGTGTTTTTGCCGTTATTTATTGATGTCTTATTTGAAATTATGTAATGATTTTTCAAACCCTTATCTGGCATTTTCAAAGTCTTAAAACAAAAAGTTTTTTAATGTCAGAGGATGATAATAGGATAGATAGATGACAGTCTTAGCCATATTTTGTTTAGTGAGTAACTTCGCTTCTTCCATTAAAGCAATACGAAAAGCGTCCGCATATTTAACGGAAGAACCATATTTTATAGCAGAAAAAGATGCAAAAAAGTATTGCCTTATTGCTAATTTATCACTGTTGTACTACTTAGAATGATACACTAAGACCAACCTCTACGGTTGTATAAGTCTTTCTAATTGGTACAATTGGTGCTGTGTCGTAGATAACGCGGTAGGCACCATTTATGCCAATGTTTGGTGTAATATTATACTTTAAGTCTGCTGCGCCACCGAATCGGGCAGCCTTAGTATAACTGTCTGGCTTTGCTTGGTGGATAGCAGTGGTTGTTAGCTCCCAATGGTCATTAATATGATGCTTAAAGCTTACCGAGAGATGACTCTTAATACTGCGACTATAAGCATATAAAGGGTTGGCATTAGGAGTAGGGTTTTTCCATTTCTCAAATTCATAGAACAATCCTGCAGCAACAAGAAGTTGCACTTTCTCCTTGTTAATGAGCTGATAACGTGATTGTAAACCTGATGAAACCTTAAACTCCATACCACGGCTACCAGCCCATTGTGACTCAGCATAAGGATAAATCTCAATCGAAGGACTTAACAGATAGCGATATTCAACGTGTACAAATCCTCCACTTACCGTTATTTTCTTACCATATGTAGAGAACTCTAATTTGTTGATTAAGTTGATGACACGCTTGTGCTTTATCAAGACATTAAGGTTGGCTGTATTCTTAAGAGTAAGAATATTCTCCTGCTCAGTCTTGAAATCCAATACAGGTAATAATGTACCTTGTATCGTCTTTGTACTATCAATATTCATTGTAAGATTCTCTGAAAAGAGCATTTGGGAGTATATTGGTAAATGAGCCAATAGTACCAATAGTGATAGAAGTATTTTTTTTATCATTATGTGATGTTTTTTTTAGAGAGTAAAATAAAAGTTTTTCGTAGTAAGTTTTAGTAATAAGGTCGAGAAAAGTGGGTGTCAATACAACAAATAGACAATAAGAGAGGACGCACAAAATGTGCGTCCTTTGTTCTCTAAAATATCTTTTACTATATTAGTTGTTAACAAACTTGATGCGTTTGTTACAGTCATCAATCTTAGCCTGAAGCTTAGCGATCTTCTTTTCCATCTTGGTAAGGGTCTTCTGACTCTTTGCTAACTTCTTATTGATAGCCTTAGCTTCCTTCAGTCTTTTGATAGTACTCTTTGCATCTTTAACAGTATTTGATGCGTTTGTTGTGTTGAATTCTGTTGTAGCTATATTTGCTTCAACATTGATATCAGCTGCTTTCTTGCTGAGTTCGATATTATTTGCCTTCTCTTTCTCGTAATCCAACTGCAGTTTGTTTAACTCTGTAGTCATCTTGAGCACCTTCTGCTGCTCCTTCAATGTATCGATTCTTTCGCGATTCTGTGCAAAACCTGCAACAGTTGTCAGAATCATTACCCCAATTAAAAATAATCTTTTCATCTTTATATTCTATTTAAATTAATGGTACAAATGTATATAAAATATTGTTTATATGCAAAGGATAATATGTAAAACCTTCCTTTTCATGTAGAAATATTGTTTTTTAACAACTATCTTTGGTATTTTATCCATCTATAAGACAGTCATCTTGTAATCTGAGAGCCTAATCTTTACTTAGATAGAATCGGCTTCCACTGTCTTTTTCTTACTTGGTTTTGAGGATTGATTGTCTAAACCGATTTCATCCAGAAGACCATCCATAGCACTTCCCAATAGTCCTTCGATGGCTGATGTAGCAGGTGCAATGATGTTTTCCTGTAACATCTTCTGTGCTTTTTTCTTAAGTTGTTCCTTCATGTTGATTTCTTCTTTCTTGTAATACTGCTCTGCAGCTTCTTGAAGGTCATCTTCATCTACAGTAAAGATATGGCCGAAGACACCTAAAGATACGATATGATCTTTGCCTTCATAGTGTACCTTACCTAATGAACATACAACATAGTTATCGACAGTGACGAGGTTATCAACGGCTGTCTCAATCACCTTACCTGCAAAGGCATTGCTGACTGTTTTGAAAGCGTTGTCGATGAAGGTGTTGCCTGTAAGATTATCATTGTCATTTACTGCATTATTTACAGTAGTAGTGATAACGGTAGAGAGTACTTCCTTGTGTTGTTCTGTCTTTGGACAAGTGACAACCATCACTGCAACCAAGATAACCAGTGTAAGCAAAATACCGATAAGACAACCAGCGTGACTCTTTTTCTTAGGTGCTGCTTGTGGCTGCTGAACTGCTTCTTGTTGTGCTGTTTGTATGATAGGTCTTGCCTCAACAAAAGGTATTTCTTCTGTTTTCTCTGCCTTGTTGATAGAATCCTTACTCTCAAAGAGTGTGCGAAGTTCTTCTATTTGGTTGGCAGGAACCCATTCAACACCATCTGTTGGCATTACTAACGTTGTAGCATCCAGTTTTCTTTCGGCTAATTCGTTGAGGCTATAAGGACCTCTCTTTTCTTCATTAATCTTGATATAGTATTCCATTTTTATCTTTCTTTTATGGTAAAGGTGGAAGTTCCTCTTATTCAGGTATCTATTAATCACTCTACCAGTTTGTTCGGTGCGAAGTTATATATTATTTCTGAACTGACAAAGGAGTTGCTTTCTTTTTTAATTTTACAGGAGGCGTTATAGCTATAAAAGACTTGTTTTTAAGCTTTCCGTAAATAGAATTAATGGTTTCGTGGTGTTTTTTTAGTCATGTTATTTGCGAGTTAAGTATAAAAGACGTATTTTTGCAGCATCAAAACGAATAAAAATAGAATTTATAATAACGTCTTAAAAACAACGAAAAATGATTGATTTTATTCAACCTTACATAGGCATTACCTTGAAACTTGTTACGGGTATGATAGGTATCTTGGCTTTTCTGCGTATTACAGGAAAAGCTCAGATGGCACAACTTACGCCACTTGATACCGTGAGTGCCTTTGTGATTGGTGCCTTGGTCGGTGGTGCCTTGTATAATCCTGATATGTCTATATGGCATATTCTCTTTGCTTTGGCAGTATGGACAGGCTTTAATATGCTCGTGCGCTTTGCTATGCGTTCTGCTCGTCTACGTCATATTATCAAGGGAGAGAGTGTTTTCCTTGTGAAGGATGGTGTTATTAACTTTAAGAATTTTAAGCGTAATAGCCTTGAAATGGAGCAGTTCCGTTTGCTATTAAGACAAAAGGGAATCTTCTCTATGTTTGAAGTTGAGGATGTTTTGTTTGAAGCAAATGGTGCAGTTACAGTTCTACCAACCGGTAAGACAGCTGATTCATTCTTACTTGTTAACAATGGCGAGTTCGTTTCGAGTGGTCTTAAGCAGAGTGGTCGTTCACAGGCATGGGCATTACGCGTTATCAAGAAGAATGGTTTTAATGGTCCAGGAGAACTCTTCTGTATGGAATGGACACCGGGTACGGGTATTTACTTTGTTACTTACGATGGTCACGTTAAGCGTGGAGTGGTAGAAGTAGATGCTCACGAGATTGAACCAGACAACGCACAAGTATAAAAACTTAAGAGGAAAATAGTGATACATGGCTTATGTATCACTATTTTTATATTACTTTTGGTGTGTTCAGAAAATATCTGTAGCGTATTAACGTTGATATTATAAAGCTACGATTTATATTCTGTTAGCTTTGTAATATAGATAATGAAACTATTTGGTCTTATTGTTTAAAGGGACAATAAAATATGAAAAAGCTATTGTTAATAGTCGATCCACAAATCGACTTTATTACAGGAACACTTCCTGTAGCAGGCGCAGCCGAGGCAATGGATGCGCTGGCAAAGTATGTAAAGGAAAAAGGTAATGAATATACCGTGAAGATTGTTACAGCAGATTGGCATCCTTATCATCATAGTTCGTTTGCTGATGAGGGTGGAATATGGCCACGCCATTGTGTACAACACTCTGTTGGTGCAGCTATTTGGGAGTCGTTATTGGTTGCTCTTAATGAATCAAAGGGTGGCTTCACCTTATTGTATAAGGGTGATAGCATAGAGAAGGATGAGTATTCTATTATGCAAAATGAAGCTTCTGCGGGTGTTCTCCATCAATTAATTAAGGCTTTGAAGATAGAACAGATAGATGTTTGTGGCTTGGCTGGAGATATCTGTGTACTGAATACTGCAAAGGATTTAAAGGACGTTATTGGTAGTACAAAGCTCAATGTACTTGAGTCATATTCGCCTTCTTTGGACGGTGGAACGGCTTTAAGTGCTTTCATTGCAAGCCTATAACAAACGAGAAGAAGGTTGGTTAGCTCTGTATTATTAAAATGAAATAGAGCTAAAACAAATTAGAAGGAGTTAAGTCCATGTCTGCCTCCGCTACTATCTACAGAATGTAAGCGTGAGAAGATAAGATTTAACTCCTTCTAATATGTTGTTTTATAACTGCTGTGGGAAGTAAGTCCTTACGAAAGAAATTGTCTACAGTCTGTTAGTCTTACTTATCAGCAATGCGTCAAGTATTGTCATTGCAGCCATAGCCTCAACAATAGGGACTGCGCGAGGTAAGACACAAGGATCATGTCGACCACGTACATCCATCGTTGTTGCCTCACCCTCTATGTTCACCGTCTGCTGTTCCATAAGTAGGGTTGCGACAGGTTTGAATGCAACACGGAAGTAAATATCCTCTCCGTTACTGATTCCACCCTGTATGCCACCGCTATGGTTCGTGTCTACATTGCATATTGGGTATTGCATACCATCACCAGTTGGTAGGAAAGTGTCGTTTTGCTGGCTACCTCTCCATGAAGAACCTGCAAATCCTTCACCATATTCAAAACCCTTCACAGCGTTGATACTAAGCATAGCTGCACCTAATTGTGCATGAAGTTTTCCAAATTCTGGTTCGCCTAAGCCCACTGGGCAGCCTTTGATAACGCAAGAAATAACGCCACCGATGGTGTCTCCTTCGCGCTTTACCTGTGCTATTAGGTTCTCCATCTCCTTTGCTTTTAATGGGTCGGGACAGCGAACTGGGTTTGACTCAATGAGATTTAAATCATATTTATAATAATCTTTCTCAAGTAGAATGTCGCCCACTTGTGAAGTGTAGGCAGAGATACTGATACCCTGTTGGCGCAACACAAGTTTGGCTAAGGCTCCTGCTACGACACGTGAAAGTGTAATGCGAGCAGACGCCCGCCCGCCTCCACGATAGTCACGAATACCATATTTACTGTAATATGTATAGTCGGCATGTGACGGACGAAAGATGTCACGGATATTATCATAGTCCTTTGAATGTTGATTGGTATTGCGAACAAGAAAACCAATGGGCGCACCTGTTGACTTTCCCTCAAACACACCGCTTAGCAGTTCTACTTGGTCTGCTTCCTTTCTATCCGTTGTGATATGGCTTTGACCTGGTCGGCGACGTGTCAATTCACGCTGAATGAAGTCTGTGTCAATGGTTACACCAGCTGGCATACCATCAACTATACCACCCACGGCAGCTCCATGGCTTTCGCCGAAGGTGGTAAGTGTGAAGAGCTTTCCGAATGTATTCATACCAAAGTTCCTATGAATGATAATCGTGATGCGTGATTGATAGGAAAGAAAAGTATGTTGTAGACTTTCCTATCATCTCCTTCTCTTTATATGTTCCATTGTAAATAGCTGGACGGGAGAGGGAGAATTTATCTTAATGACAGCCGCAGCAGCCTCCTTCTCCATCTTCATGGCCTCCGCAACCACAGCCACCTCCGTTGTCGCTACCGCAGCCTCCGCCACATCCACCACCACAGTGATGCTGATTCATTTGCTCAAAGAAGTCTTTTACTTCTTCTTCACTTGCCTCACGATTCTCGAAGACATGACCATAGAAAACAAGGTCCTTTCCTGCAAGAGGGTGGTTGAGGTCGATGGTTACTTTATCGTCTGATATGTCCAAAACCTTTCCTAAGAAACGCTGACCATTTTCGTTCTGCAAAGGAACAACTGCATCTTTATAGATGTTCTCAGTATCAAAAACTCCGTTAGGTGAGAAGGTAGCCTTGTCGAGAGCTAAAACACTGTTGTCGTCATGCTCCCCATAAGCCTGCTCCTTAGTGAGAGAGAACTTGAAGTCTGCGTCTTTTTCAAACTTAACAATCTCCTGCTCAAAGGCTGGTAACGCCATGTCGCAACCTGTATAGAGCTGCATTGGCTGCATATCTTCTGTCTTTTCGAGGAATTGCTCCTCACCATTTTCGATACTATATAGTTCGTAGCTGACTACAACGAGTCGATGTTTATTATTCTCCATTGTTATTTTTATTAATCGATATTTATTATACGTATTTGCAAAGGTAATGATTTAAAACGGAATAAAATCTGCTTAGTTACTGTTTTTTCTTTTGCGTACTACTATTATATATGGTTTATTAGGAAGGGTAGGGTCGTATCTATTTTTTTTTGTAACTGATATAAATCAAATGTATTGATATGTGTCAAAAATATAAGCAAAAATTAATGATAAGTAACGAATAGTTATATTGTATCCGAATAATCTTGTAACTTTGCACTCGTAATAAGGAAATTAATTACAGAATAAAAGATAATGATAAGTCTTTTAATAAGACTTTAAATAATTAAGAAAGGATAATGAATATGAAGAAGATTGTATTGACAGTAGCAGCAGTGATGAGTATGACAATGGCTTTTGCAGCAGGTGAGAACGATAACAACAACACAACTACAAATGCTAACGCATACAAGTTCAATGTAAGCACATACGCTCTTAGTCGTGCGTTGAATCTTAATTATGATCAGGTTGATGTTGTTGAGGATATTAATCGCACTTTTGCTACAGAGATGATGAATGCTTCTGTTGCTGATAGCTCAGAGCGTGACGCTAAGGTTCAGAGTGCTATTAAGAAGGATCTTTCTTATATGCGTTATGTTTTGAACGACCGTCAGTATCGTGAGTATGTAAAACTTCTCAACGTGACACTGAACAACCGTGGTTTGAACAAGTAAGAAATCAACATATTCTCATGTAGAGAAGGTTTCATATATGTAAATGGAAGGCTATGAGTCAGATTCTGACTTATAGCCTTTTTTTGGTTTTTCTGTTAAATGTGTAGACGCTTTTCGTATTGTTTTGACGAAACAACCATAGTTATTCACTAAACAAAAGCATAGCTAAAACTGTCATCTATCTATCCTATTATTTTCCTCTGACATTGAAAATTATTCCTTTTTAGACTTCGAAAATCTATAGATAAGAGTTTGAAAAATCATTACATAAATTCAAGGAAAATATCTATAACTAACGGTAAAAAACAGATATACGAAGCAGGTTTGTAACCATAAGTAAATCAGTCAGTTATAAAGTAGTAAAGTAAAAGGTGCTTAATAGGACTTCAAAAGGGCGTTAATAAGGGTCTTAAAGGGCGTCTTTTGCAAGTCAATTAAGCATCTCTTAGAAGCCAAAAGAGCATGTATTGGTTTTGAACTACACAAAAATAGTTTACAAAAGTTAATGGCATGGGAATAAGTTGTTTGTAGAAGAGCCATGTTGATGCTTCGTACATATGGTACTGAGCTCTAATACATCTTGCATATGTCAGTTTTTTTTTGTTCCTTTGTGGCAGAATACATTACTTATATAATACATTATTTGTAATTAGCCCATAAAGAAATGAACCGTTTAATAGTTTTTCTACTCTTTATATTTACCTCTCTTGGTATTATTGCTCAGCGTCCTCGCTATGAGAAGATGTCGCCCTTTGTTCGCGAAGCAATGGCTTCGGCATTGGCAACGAAGCAGCTTACCCGTAGTCAGAGTGATGATAGATTGTTGACTGCTTTTGTACGTATTGATGGTAATGCGGCAGAAGTTCTAAAGCAGTATGGCTGTAAGGAGTTGGCACGTGTGGGGGATATTAGTATAGCAGCCATCCCTCTTAGTAACCTCGGGGCATTGTCGTGTGGCAGACAAGTGAAGCGAATAGAGACAGGAAGACGATGCAGCATACAAATGGATACTACTCGATTAGTTGTTAATGCTGAAAAAGTTTATACGGGTGAAGGACTATCGCAGAGCTATACTGGACGTGGTGTCGTTGTTGGTGTACAAGATATTGGTTTTGATTTGACACATCCTAATTTTTATTCAGCTGATATGAGCCAGTATCGTATCAAAGCATTATGGGATCAGTTGTCGCGTGATACTATCGGTTCAACATTATATGTAGGTCGCGATTATGTAGGTCGTGATGCCTTGTTAGAACTGAGACATCCCATTGATGGTGAGACACAGACACACGGAACACATACAGCTGGCATTGCTGCCGGTAGTGGAGCAGAAGGGAATGGAGACATTTCCCCTTATCGTGGTATGGCTTGTGATGCCGACTTGGTATTGGTTGACAATGCTGCAGATAATGCTTCTTTGATAGATCCAAAAGATTATTATAAGTTTACCTATGCCACGGATGCACTTGGTTTTAAGTATATATTCGATTATGCGGAACGTATGCATCAACCGTGTGTCATCAATTTTAGTGAGGGTAGTTCGCAGGATTTTCATGGCTATGACCAATTATATTATGAGCTACTTGCTAAACTAATAGGACCAGGACGAATCATTGTTTCTTCTGCTGGTAACGATGGAGCAAGAAATTCGTATATACATAAGAATATAGGAAAAGAGCGAGCTGGAGCTTTTATCATGGGTAATGGGAAACGCTTTAGTTGTACGGTAAAGTCTAAGCAGACGTTTACTTTTCGAGTAAGTGTATATGATAACATATCTTCCCCGCAAATCGTTGATATTTCAACGGTTAATGTTTGTAATGCTCAAGACTCACTACTTACCGATTCCTTATTAGTAGGTGGAAAGAAATATATATGGCGTGTGTTGGCATATCCGAATAGTTATGATACAAGTGAGACGGCTTATGATTTTCAAATTAGTAGTCCATCGAAGCTTGGAGATAGTCCGCAAGTTTCACTTCAAGTTATTGGTAGAGATGCTGATATAGAACTTTACCGTATGTCGGGTTACATGTTTCCACATTCACTTGACCCCGTGTTGGATGCAGGGGATTGTAGATATACAATCTTCTCACCATCCAGTTCGCCAGATGTGATATGTGTTGGTTCGACAAGCTATCGTACACAGTTTGTTAATTATTTAGGTGAAAAGAAGGTGTATGATAGTGGACAGAAGGGCATCCGTTCTGCTTTCTCAGCTATGGGACCAACATTGGATGGGCGTATAAAGCCAGACGTAATGGCACCAGGTCAGAATATCATCTCATCTTATAGTACCTTCTTTATCAATAATCCAAAGAATGTAAATGCTTCTGTAAAAAGTGATGTGCGTCATTTTGAATATAATGGTCGTACCTATGCTTGGAATGCTAATGCAGGAACGTCAATGTCTGCACCTGTTGTGACGGGTGCGATAGCACTTTGGTTACAAGCTGATCCAACGTTGACGCCAGCTGATTGTCTGGAGATATTCGCTAAGACTTGTTCTCATTATGATACGTCACTCAGTTATCCTAATAATCTTTATGGATATGGGCAGATTGACGTTGCTGCAGGACTGAGAGAAGTTTTACGTAGAAAGGCTTTGGGTATTAATACGATTGGTCAAAAGAAGGTATCAGAGCAATATGATAACCGTATTTACCTCTTAGATGGTCGTTATGTAGGAACTTCTGATGCGAATCTACCTAAAGGTATATATATAAGAAATGGAAAGAAGTTTGTAAAGTAAAAGAAAGTACTCACTAAAAGTAGGTATTTTGCACAAACCATCATTTTTAGGTATTGCAGGTAATAGTTTTTCATTGTATCTTTGCAACCGTAAAGATTAATAAAATCAGAAATTAAATCAGTAACAAAATATGAAGAAGACTATTGTTGTTTACGGTTCATCAACCGGTACATGCGAAAGCATTGCAAATACCATCGCTGAGAAGCTCGGCGTTGAAGCTATTAACGTGTCAGATTTCTCTGCAGAAGTTGTAGCAGAGAATGACAATCTTATCCTTGGCTCTTCAACATGGGGCGCAGGTGAGTTGCAGGATGATTGGTATGATGGTATTAACGTACTGAAGGGTGCTGACCTCTCTGGTAAGACTGTTGCAATCTTCGGTTGCGGTGATAGCGAGAGCTATTCAGATACTTTCTGTAGTGCAATGAAGGAGATTTATGATGCAGCACAGGGTGCAAATATCCTCCCTGGTGTATCAACAGATGGCTATACTTTTGATGACAGCGAGGCTGTTGTTGATGGTAAGTTCGTAGGTCTTGCTTTGGATGATGTAAACGAAGAGGATCAGACTGAAGGTCGTATTGATGCATGGTTGGCAGATATTAAGCCTTCATTGTAAGATAAATAAACTTAGTGCTTACATTATAACTATTCACACGAAGGGATAACTATGATGACAGATATGATGACCGCCGATATGAAGGTGTTGATGAATCACATCTATGAGTACAAGAAGGGTGTTCGACAGATGGTCTTGTATACTTGTAATAAGAAGTATGAGTCATTTGCTACGCTCCGCCTCGAGCATCAGAATATCCCATATATCATCCAGCCGGTGGGTCGTGACCGTATGAACCTGTTCTTTGGTCGTCAGGAGTGTCTTGATGCCATCCGGCTGATGATTACCAAACCTCTTAACCAACTAACGCCAGAAGAGGATTTTATTCTCGGTGCAATGTTGGGATATGACATTCGCGTACAGTGCGAGCGGTACTGTGAACGCAAGTGCCGCACTTGTAAATGTGCGACATAAGCCAGAATTATTAAATGATAATCTTGTTCGCGAAATAAATTATTTCATAATGTTTTTGTATTATAAATAGGGGCTACTGGGAAGTAGTCCTTATTTGGTTATATATAGTTACTAGTCAGATAGTTACGTTAAAACTAGCGGTAATATCGGTTAAGATGTACTATGTAAATTTTAGGCTTGATTTAGGGTATTATCCACGAAATTATGAACCGTTTTAATAACTGTATTAAGAACTAGTAGTTATGTGTAGTATCAACAAGCAAGTAAATTTAGGTGTTTCTATTGTACTCAGAGACCGCAGGGCAACTAAACCTACCACCCTGTACTGTATCACTAGAATAAATAGTAAGCAGCACAAAATACCGTTAGGGGTTAAAGTGTTGGCTAGTCAGTGGGATAAAACCTATCAACTAGCTATAATAAGTAACCTACAAAGTAAGCTAGATAACTATAACAATCAAATAGCCAATGAGAAGATAAATGAAATAAAAGGTAAGATTTCAGAATATTTAGACTATATTTGCACTAAAGAAGTAGCAGAATTAAATTTTAACTCACTTAGTAAATTTTTGGTAGGAATGGGAAAAACAGCAGCAGACTTAATAGAGAGTGCTTTTTATTATTTATACCCTAAAGACACAGATACTAGAAAGACCTATATATCTAGGCTTAATAGTTATCTAGAGTACTTAAAAGTTAAGAACTTGGATAGTTTGGAAGTATTTAAGCAGAGCGGATTAAACGCTTATACTAGATACCTCACTGAGAAGGGAGAGAGTAAGGCTATGATTAATGCAAAGTGTGAAATGATTGTTAGGCTTGTAAATAAAGTCTTAGCGATTGAAGAACCCTATCTAAAGTTCAACATTAGCGGAGGCCTACAGTACAATAAGAAGAAGGACAGTAGACCAGATAAAGGTAGATTTGCACTGACCTTAGAGGAGGTGCAGGCTATAGAAAAACTAGACTTTGCACCAGCTGAGAAGTACGACCTAAAAACTATCCTACCTAGACAGGAAGACGGTAGTATTAACCCAAAGTACCCACTGAGTCTTAGGGGTAGGCTATTAAGCGAGTATAGGGATATATTTGTCTTACAGTGCAGAATAGGACAACGAGTAAGCGACCTAGCACAGTACTTATTATATATAGTAGGGCAGCCAACGGATAAGGTTAAGAAGGTTGAGGTAGAAGGACAGTGCTATTATGAACTAAAGACTAAGAAGAGTCAAGGAAAGGAATGTGCGCTTATAGTAGAAGATGAATATATTAGAACATTCATAGACAAGTATAGTAGGGTTAAGTTTCTAATAGATGTAGCTAAGTTAGATAATAATAACAGCTACTATAATTACGCTATTAAGATGTTGGCAAAGCTAGCAGGGATAGATAGAGAGATTACATACAGGAACGCACAGGATGAGGAAGTAATAGAACCAGCCTACCTTAAACTATCCTCTCATTGCGCTAGACATACATTTATAACCCAGAAACTGAATGAAGGTGTAAGCCCAGATAAACTATGCTACTTGACAGGACATACAGATGATAATATGATTAAAACTATCTACAGCCACCTAACAAGCACAGACAAGGCTAAGATGATTACAAAGGAGCTAGGGAAGATAAGGAAGTCAGATAATCCCCCCACCACTACGAAAATAGAAGAAGGGTTTAAGTATGCAGGGTTTAAGCAGACTGAGACCTTACGAATTGATAAGGTGGAATTAGTGGGGGATAAAAGGATAGTAAACGCCTTAAAGTATATCCACGCAAAACAGAACAGCCTAGAAAGTATTAGTAAGTGGCTGAGTAAGAATGACATAGAACTAAGCGAGATAATCAAGGCACTTATACAGGCTGAGGTTATGTGCGTGGGGGAAGATAAGGCAGAATTAAGCAAGTGGGAAAAGTATCTATTCACTTTGCAGGGTAACTTATTGAAAATGAATGAATTAGCGAAAATGTGGAATAGCTAAGCAGGACAGGGGGGAAACCAAGACAGAGGACAGATGTACAGTGATGTATGTTTGTCCTTTTTTATGTCTATACCGTAACTTACAATAAATCAGATAGTTACATGAAAAACACAGAAGAAAGGGGTTGAAGGTGTAAAATATTGATAATCAGACTGTTAACGCTAAATACTCAGAAGTTGGAAGGTTTTTATAGGGGTGTGGGGGTGTTGGGGGTATGTGGGGCGGAAAACCATGAAAAACACTACTATTACCACCCACCGCCTTAAGTTGCCACCCGATTTTAGCCTCGAAATTGGCTTAATTCCTTATTAGGGAGAACACGTGCGTATGTGCGAACATTTTATACTTATTGTTTGCTTGTTTTTGTAGTTTCAGAAACCTAGCAAGTAATAGTAACAATGACATGAATTATTAAACAGGCCTATTTTTGTCCCACAGGCAGAACTAGGGAAAAACACAAACAGAAATGAAAAAAACTAAAGAGACATGGAAACCTGTTACCTGTACTGATAACGTAATGTACGAGGTAAGTAGTGAAGGTAATGTTAGGAATTTGAAGACAGGTAGAATATTAAAACCATTCTACAACACTTTCGGTTATGCAATGGTAGACTTAACTAGGGCTAGCAGTGATAAGACTAAGAAGACACTAAAACTAGTACATAGGTTAGTAACACAGGCCTTCATACCTAACAGTGACCAAAGTAAGACAGTGATAAACCACAAAGACGAAAACCCACGTAATAACTCAGTAGCTAATCTAGAATGGTGTACGCATAAATATAATGCTAACTACGGAACTAGAAACGAAAGGATGGCTAAAGGTAAGTCTAAACCTATTCAACAGCTAGATATGAAGACTAGGCTAATTATTGCAACCTACCCAAGTATAAAGGAGGCAGGTTTAAGTACAGGGATAGATTGTGGTAATATATCTAGTGTTGCAAGGGGTAAAGGTAAGACAGCTGGGGGTTATGGTTGGAAATACCAGAGTGACAAGACTAACTAAACTAAATTAAACAGGATAACAGACGATGATAGGAATTATATACAGGTGGACTAATAAAGTGAACAGTAAGAAATATGTAGGTCAGACTATACACCCAGAAAAAAGATACCTACAGCATAAGAGAGGAGAAAGGGCAGACAGTCAGATGATAGACAGAGCTATACTTAAATATGGTCCAGATAACTTTGACTACACAGTACTACTCACTATACAGGCTGATTCTAGGGAGGAGCTAAGGAGACTACTAGATGAGGCAGAGATAGCAGGTATTAGATTAGAACAAAGCTATTATAAGACAGGAAAAGGGTACAATATGACACTAGGAGGGATGACTAGAGGAAGTTATACACACACTGAAACTACTAAGATTAAACTAAGTAAGATGAAGAAAGGACACAAACTAAGTGAGGCTGCTAAGAGAAATATAGCGGAAGGACATAGGGGGCTGAAATTCACTGAGGAGCATAAAGCAAGCCTACAGAAAGCTAATACCTGTAGAATGAAAGGGGTAAGACAGATGACTAAGGAAGGAATATTAGTAGCTGAATATCCAAGCATAAAAGAGGCAGAGCGACAGACAGGTATTAATAGAGGTAATATAAGCGGTAGTATTAAGCACCTAAATAGAACGGCAGGAGGCTATAAGTGGGTAAAAATGTAATAGTGAACCCCTAGAAGTCTTATACATAGAAATAAACTAAAACTATAATAGAAGATGAAAAGCAATAAGGTATTAAGTATTGTAGGCGGTGTTCTATTTGTAATTGGAACAGGCCTTATTATGAAGTGTGAACAGATTAAAGCTAGACAAGACATAGCGCAAGCAAAGTTCCAAAAGGTCTTAGTGTTGAAGTCTAAGGCGTTGGAAAAAAGTAAGGTACAGGACAGAATTAAACATTAAAACAGATTAGGACATGATAAAGTATATTGTATATGACAGTTGGAATAATATAGTAGGTAGATTTGAAACTGAACAAGATGTATTACAGGGGCTTAGATTACCTATTAAAAGTACAGATTATGTTAGACTTTGCTGTTTGGGTGTGATAAAGCGACTGAATGGGTATAAGATAGTCAGTGTAGATTAACTAAAATATAAATCCTAGTGCGTGGCGGATCGGGTCACTACTTTTCGATAAGACACTAGGAACTCTCATATTTCAACAAAGCTAGATAATGGCGTTTGTTAATCTATTTTGAATGTAAAGTAGGGGTAGTTTGTCGGTAAGTTCAATTAAGTTCAATAAGTAAAACATTGAACGATAAACATTGAACGGCTGATAGATACTACCCAATGTCTAAGCACGGAAAAGGACGACACACGGAAAACCACTGTATAGGCTCGGGTCGAAATAATCCCCTTCGATAAAGTCAGTACAGTACTGAGCAAGGTGAGTAGTGGGTGTTCGTGTCGAAATAGTACGTGCTGACTAAGTGGGTTGTCGGTTAGTGATAATAGATAATTGCTTAGAGTGACAAACAGTAAAGCTAGGATAATATGGTTGTCTGCCCAGCCCCTAGCAAAGACAGGTTTTTATAGGGTAACTTATAAAGACAGGGTTAGTATAGTAGGGTTAAAACAAAAAACCTCCGAATTCTAGCTACTATACTACTCCTTAAAACGTCAACTATAATGCAGGTATAGCCCCTAGTGTGTAAGGTTGGTTAAAAACTACCTAGGCACTACTTTTCAATAAGGCTAGGGGTACGAGCTTTTAAGTACATGATGGAGGTAGAGGACTGAGCTACAATAAATAAAGACAGTCAAAAGTTGAAAGACACTGCAACTATAAATTAAAGTACTTTTTTGGGTAGTCAAGATTAGATACACTCCTAAGCTCTTCAAGTACTTTAGGAAAGGGTGGCACAGTTAGGTATAGGGATGTTGGGACTACTAGGATTGCTCAGATAGTAGGAAGACAGAACTACAGACTAACAAACACATGACAGCTAGATTATAACAGGTCTAGCACTTAGAATAATAACTTAAATATTATTCTCCATCTTCAAAGTCTCAACGAAACTTAATCTATCAGTGAATAAGTTTTCGAGATGAGCAATCCCCTAGCGTGTAAAGCAGGACTAATCCATACCTGCCTAGATTACTACCCTTCAATGTGGACTAGGGGAACAAACTAAATAAACTATTACAAAATGAAGGAAGACAAAGATTTTATAGTGACTGTATCACTTAGCAAACAGGGATATTGCTGCAAAGATGAGTGTAGGGCAGCGGTAATGAATGATAAGGCAGAAATGAAAAGACTAGGGCTAACTGAGACTATGAGATTTAAGAGAACAACCCTAAGCCTACCTAACCTACTAGACAGAATAAGACACGGTTATAGTATGTGCGGTCTATATAGTTATGCAGTGGGGAAAAAGGTTTGGATTAATACTAGTACAGGAAAGTCTTATTATACCATGCCAACAGAAAAGGACGGTTATTTTAAGAGGGCCATAAAAAGAAGTGAGTTCTGGTGTGGGTCGCAGGTCGTATGTATTGATATTGATGAGACGGCCTATACTGACATACCAACCTACTTAAATAAACTATCATACCTACCTACTTTCTGCTATGCAACATTCAGCGATAAGCCAGAGTCTAGAAGGTTTAGACTTGTATATGTGATGTCTAAGGTGTTGAAGTTGAATGAGTTTAAGGCAGTATCAACAGTATTACATAGGGAGGTAGAAAAAGATACCCTAGAACGTTGTAAAGATTGTTGTGGTTGCCGTCAGGACCAGTATTTTAATGGGTGTCGTTGTGATTCTGAGTGTTATAGTAGCGACCTAGTGTATGACTTGAAAGATATAAAGGGGTATTATGATGTACTCCTAGACTTGATAGCAGAAGAGGAAGAAGAACAAAAGATAGCAGTAGACCCTAAGCTAATATTTGACTTGAAAAACTTAAGCTATGGAAAGGTACTAAAAAACTACTATGGAAAGTTTGAGTACTACTATAGGTCTAAGGTTGAGTTTGGGGAAGGACAGGAAATTAAGTTAGTCAGTGAAGAAAACGGCTACTATGAACTTTACTATAGATGGGAAAATGACCAGCCTAAGAAATATGTAGACGGTGAACATAGAAGGGCTAAGATGGGTAATTATGCTAGATTGCGTAGACTGATAAAGCCAGATGTAACAAGTGATGAACTCCTACTTAACTTGTATATAGACCGTGAACGTTTCTTTGATAACTCGGATGGGGTACTTTCGATTGATTACTTGGTAGGGGTTGTAAAGAAAGCAATGAGAAAAGACCTACCAACACTACAGGCTGAGTATGAAGAGTCTAGAAAGGTAATTAAAAAAGTAATGAAGTCGGATTATCACCAAAAGAAAGTAGTAGTTAATACAGGACTAGTGAGCAGGAAACTAGAACGTGGTAGAATGCAAGGACTAATTAATAGAGGTGTCAAGGAATGGAACTACTATGAAATTGACTTGTACTATAACCCAGACCTAAGCATACAGGAAAACTTAGGGGTACTTAAGAAAAACGGTATAGAGGTTTGTGAAAAGACCCTATATAATTACTGTAAGGATAGAGGTATAGTACTGAAACTTACCGATGATGACCTAAGAAAGTTAATAGACCCTAGCCTAAGTGTACGTAAAAACCTAGAGAACATCAAGGGACAGGGGTATAAGGTAGGAATAAATAAGGTACAGAAACTATTAAAGGAAATTAACCAGTCCCAACCCTAAACTATAATGGGAAGGGACACAAATACAAGAAAGGAAATAAATATGAAGACAGTAGATTATGTTAAAATCGAAAGCCTGTATAACACTAGATTAAGTATACAGGAGAACTTAGAGGTATTAAGACAGAAAGGTATAGAGGTGGGTAAAACTAGTCTCTATAATTACTGCAAGGATAAAGGGATAGGTGATAGACTTAGTGATGATGAGCTGAGACACTTGATAGACCCAATGCAGACAGTAAGGCAGAACTTGGACGTACTGAAAGGACAAGGTTATAGGGTTGGTAATAAGAAGGTTTGTAAGATATTGAAAGAGACAAAGAATACATACAGGCCTAGTGAATATGAAAAAGAGCCTAAGACGGAACTACTTACTACACCTAAACCTACATTGAATGATATAGTAGGGCTTGATAAATTCCTAAGTAGTCTAACCCCTAACATTAATGAAGACTCGGAAAATAACGACAAGCCTAATAATGTAACGGAAATGAACAACATACAGGCGGAAAAGAACACTAAGGTAGATAACGGTAATGTGGAAAAGGACACCAAGCCTGTAGAAGAAGTGAAACCTACTAAACAGGAGGACACTAACCCACTTTGTAACCTTAAATTTGATTTCGCTAAGTTAATGGGAGATTTCTAAAGTGTTGAATATTAATGGGATAGCGCATGGCTCGGCAAGGCCAGCGCGCCCATGATATATATAGTTACACACTCAGTCTTAAACTGAGAGTGTGTACGGTTATAGTGTAATTAAGTTACACTATTATATAGAAGGATTACAAAATAAATACACCCTAGGAGACGTGAATTAAGGCCTAATCAAGCCAATTTTTACATAACTAATTGATATATAGAGAGTTAAAGATAAAAAAGCTATCTAAGGCCTTCAACTAGGGTTACTTGGAATATAACACCAATATACGGAAAAGAACAACATTATACGGAAACTAACACCAAGTACTATAATTAAAGCGGAATATAACACCATTATACGGAAAAGGACAACATAGTATAGGTGTAGGTAACGGAAAAGGACAACATTAATAATTAACCGTCTTAGTATTTAATCTAGGACATAAAAATTAAAAGTATATGACAGCAGAAGTATTTAATCAGACAGAGACAATGACAGAAGAGGCAAGAAGAGAGTATAGCCGTCAACTTGAAAAGGAGTTATTCGGTGATGTACAGGATAACAGGGAAACAGTCTTACCTAGCAAACCAAAGGAGACTAATAAGAAGGATGATAAGGTTAAGCTAAGTAAGAAAGAGGAGAAGGAACAGGCAAGGGATAAGTTTTTAGCTACCTTAGAGAATGTTAGATATAATGATGAGTCTAAGCGTTTAAGCCTATATACATTTGACGGTCGTAGTAATGATATGTTTTGGGATATGGTATTAGAGGCAAGGAGGAAGAAGTTAGCAGGTATTGTAGATGAGCCTGTAGATAATACCCCAAGCAATCCAACCCCAACAACTACTACAAATCAATCAGACCCTTACCAATCAGACCCTATGCTAAGAAGTCTAGGTTTAACAGGTGACGAGAAAGAGGACAACATTAAGATACAGAACAGTCTATTAGCAGGTGGCAAGTGGAATAAACTTTAATCAAGGAGGACAGTAGCAATGAAAAAGAATATAGAGAAGTCAGTAAAGGATAAGAAGGTAGTAGGACAGGTAGAGTGTGCAACCTTAGACAATGAAGTACAGGAGCTAACCAAGGAAGAAGTACTAGAAAGATTCATACAGCAATCAGAAAGACGACAACTACCTAAGAAAAGCTGGTTAGACTATAGGGTATTCTAGTGTACAATATTGCAAGTACCAAGCCCTACAATCCTAATAAGTAGAGAGGATAATAGGGGAAGTATGTAATATTGCAGTTCACAAGCCCTAGAATCCTAATAAGTAAGAAGACGTAATTTATTGTTTTCAATCTGTAAATAGTTTATTGTCATAGTTAGGTAGGGGTTAGTAGTGATATTAGCCCTTACCGCTTTACTACTACAGACTGAGAACTAAACACTAATAATAAACTATGCCAACAATATACAGGCCACCAAGGAACACTAACAAAGATTCCTATAGTGCCAAACGAAAAGCAGAACGACAGGCAATATATAGTAGCACGACATGGAAACAACTAAGAGATACAAAGCTAAGACAGAAACCCTTATGCGAATGTTGTCTTAAGCAGGGTGTAATCCGAGTAGCTCAAGATGTACACCATGTTATAAGTTTTATGTCTACTAGTAATCCTGTTGAGAGAGATAGACTAGCGTATGACTTAGACAACCTCCAAAGTTTATGTAGGGAATGTCACAACGCTATCCACAACCCAAAGAAGAATAACACAACACCTAGTAATAATGTAGGGGAAGACTTACAGTACTAGGTAGAAGTATAAAGTCAGATGATAATGTTAGTTATTACAGGGGTGAGGTAGAGAGTAAAGTGTAACAGACTGATTTTTAGCACTTTATACCCCCGCCCCTATCTAACTATTTGGCTATCAACGTTTTACCCCACCCCAGTTTTATTTGCACATGGGAGGGTAATTTTTAACACATTTTGAGATTATGACAAGAACACTAGAAGAAGTCTTAGACTGTTTAAGACAAGATTACAAGAGACCAATATTAAACCTAGTAGATGGGGTTTGGACTTATTATAATGGTTGTAAGAGTTATAGAGACGACCTAGAATTTTTATACCTAGGTGACATAACAGACCCAACTACACCCCACTTAGATACAGAACTAGGGGGAGAAGATATACAGTACTTACCCAGCTTAGATATGTTAACAGGTAAGGAGGAACAAGCTAGGCAGAACTTAACTAACCTAGAGAGAGCAGGCTATCATATTTACATCTTAGCATATAGAATAGGTGTACAAGATATGTTAGATAAGCGAGAGAGGTATATAATGTTTGCAAGTCGTTCCTACATGACAGACGACTTACCCACAGACGACTACCATAGAATGAAGTGTGAGCTGGTTAAGCGTTCATTAAATCTACTAGAGAAATTATATAATGAGTAATACTAGCTTAAATAAATCTAAGGCAGCAAAGAATGATGAATACTACACAAGGCTAGAAGACATTGAGAAGGAACTAGTATATTACGGTCCATACCTAAAAGGAAAGAAGGTAGTTTGTAATTGTGATAGTGAGGCTAGTATGTTTTGGACTTACTTAACTACTAACTATGATAGTCTAGGATTAAAGGGACTAACAGCAACTCATTACGATCCGAACGGTACATATAAGTTAGACTACATAAACGGACAAACTATAAAGACAGCAGTAAGTGGAGACGGTAGCTATAACAGTCCAACTAGCAAGGCAATATTAAAGGAGGCAGACATAGTAATTACAAACCCACCCTTTAGCCTATTCAGAGACTATATAGATACAATCAAGGACAAGGACTTTATAGTAATAGGTTGTATAAATGCAGTGACTTATGGGAATGTCTTTCCAATGTTTAAGGCAGGACAGATTAGATTAGGTCACACAACACTTAGGTACTATGTAACTCCAGACGGCACAGTTAAAGACTTAGGTAGTACATCATGGTTTACTACTTTACCAGTGAACAGACAGGAATTAGTACTAACTGCAACATATAACCCTGCTGACTATCCAACTTACAGTAACTATCCAGCTATCAATGTGAATAAAGTAAAGGACATTCCAAGCGACTATAAAGGGTTAATGGGTGTCCCTGTTAATTTTCTGACTAAGCACTGTAGCAGTCAATTTAGGATAGTTGATAGGTTGAATAATCCAAAGCTAGGTGAGAAGACAATCTATAAGCGTGTAATAATTGAAAGAACATGAAAAGACTAAATCACTTAGAACTTTTTGCAGGGATTGGAGGCTTTAGTAGGGCAGCAGAACTATTATACATTGACAGTGGCTTAGAGATACCAACTATAGCCTACAGTGAGATAGATAAGTTTGCAGTGAAGACCTACCAAGCAATACACCCAAGCAGTAAGTATAGCCTAGCAATGGGTGACTTAATAGCATGGAATCAGACTAAGGATTACATAACAAGGAACTTAGATATAGATATTTTAACTGGTGGCTTTCCCTGTCAGACTTTTAGTAGTGCAGGCAAAAGGGCAGGATTTCAAGACCCAAGAGGAACACTCTACAATGAGATAGTACATATCCTAGAAGTCAAGAAGAAACAACACAAGCCTATCCCTTTTGTACTCTTAGAAAATGTAAAGGGATTATTAACACACGACAAGGGAAACACTTTTAGGACAATTCAAGCAAGCCTATCTAATCTTGGCTACACTGTATACTGGGATTTATTTAATGCAGCAGATTTTAAGTTAGCACAGAATAGAAACAGGCTTATAATTTTTGCCACCACCTTAGACCTGCCTAACTTTACCTTCACAACAAATAAGGTTAGGGACGTATTTAACAGGGACTATAGGAAGGAATGGAGCATAAATAATCAGTCTGAGGTATTGGATATATTAGACAAGAAGGTAGACCCTAAGTATAACACCTCAACTAGTCCAACATACAGGGCTTATCTGTTGGGGGAAAATACTAGCTACACAACTAAACCTAAATTTGATAGACCCATAGCAGCAACCTTAACCTGTAAATCAGATAGAAGGGCAGGAATGGGAAACTACTATACACATCATTATATTAACACAGGTACTAGGAAACTTAACCCAGACTATCACACAGAGCCACTTAGAAGAATTACACCTACTGAGTCATTTAAGTTACAAGGATTTACAGGACATGATGTAGACCTAGCAAGACAGGCAGGGGTTAGTGATACACAACTCTATAAACAGGCAGGTAATAGTTATGCGGTTAATATGTTCTATGCAATTTCTCACTACCTGTTTAATGACCAAAGAATACAGGAAATACAATGATAACAAAGAAAAAGATACAAAACCTATACCCAGATGTTAGGGAGTCAGTACAGGAATATATGTACAATGCCTATAAATATCTTGAGTCTGAATATGGGGAAGTTAAGGCAGAATGGAAAGCAGCCCTATCACTACTTGCTGAGAGTCTAGATATGTTTTATCAGTGCAAAGACCAGATAAAAAAAGATGGTCTTCTGATTCTAGATAGGTACAATAATCCAAACAAGCACCCCCTACTGCAAGTTCAAACAACCTATCAGATACAGATATTAAAGGTAGTGAAAGAATTAGGACTATCACCCCTAGCAAGTAGTAAGATAGCGGATAAGCCAGAAAAAGAACAGGAACTTAGTGCAGAGGATTTCATAACTAAACTAACAGCAGGATAATATGGAACATTTATACAAGGGCAGCGAGTTAAGAATTAAGCCCCAAGGATTCGTAGAAGGTGGACAAGTTACTTTCTATACCGTTAATCCTAAGTTTGGTACTATCTTAACAGCTACAGACGATGAGGGTTATATTACCTTATCATGGCCTCACCTTCAATATATGGGCCGTGGTGTCCTACAATACAAGGTAAATAATCCGAGTACAGGACTAGATAGATTAATTACCACTGAATATTATATAGACTCAGATTTAGAGGTTGAGGACACTGAGACCCTAGGTAATGTGAGTGATAGGATAGAAAATACGGTTAGCGGTAAGTTGACAGAGAAGATAAAGGAAGGTATAGACAATGTAACAAGGTCAGCACAGGAAAAACTAGGAACGGTTGATAGTGCCTTAGAGGATGTAAACACTAAGGTAACACAGAAACTAGGAACGGTTGATACTAGACTGATAGATATACAGAATGACTTAACTACTAAATGTCCTTATGTCGGTGGTGATTACTATGTATATAATTACGACAGAACAACAGGAACTACAAAGAAGACTAGCCTATATGTGAAAGGACAGGATGGTAGAAACGGTATAGACGGTAGAAGTAAGGAAGTAAGACACCAACCTACAGAGACAGACGTAACAATTAGGAGCGGTGAGTTTCATGTGTGGGAAGAGGTAGAAAGTCTTAATATTACCTTACAGCCAGCCTCTAATAGTCCTTTCCTAGATGAGTACGGATTTAGTTTTAAGACAGGAAGTACAGTACCTAGATTAAGTCTACCATCTAACATTAAACTACCACGTACATTTATTATCTTACCAAATCATATCTACACTGTTACTATCTTGGGTACAGTATTAGAGTATGGAAGTCAAACATTATAAGGTATGAAAAGATATATAAAAGAAGGACACCAATTTGACGGTTACTTAGAGTTAGATGGTAAGACAATCATTAACCCAACTGAGGAAGAACTACTACAAGCAGGATGGCAGGTAGTAGAGGAAGTGAAACCTACTGACCAACTAGAAGAAACAGTAGAGGAACACAAAGAGCCAACAGAGGAAGAACTACTACAGGCTGCAATAGAACAGAAGATTAATGACATACGATATTACGACAGTTCAGATAGTATTAATCAGTTCCAAGTAGGTAGCCTTAAGATGTGGTTAGATAAGCAGGAAAGGTGTATTTTATACGCTGCACTCTTAGCACATGAACAGTTAGGAAAAGATAGCATGACCAAAATTTATCACGGTCACACATTTACCTATCCTTTGGCACAGTGGAGGCAGCTATTAGGACTTATTGAAATATACGCTACTGACTGCTTGAACTGTACAGAAACTCATATAGAGGCCGTTAAAAGACTTACTAATAGAGAGGAAGTACTAGCATACGACTACAAACAGAATTACCCAGACCCTTTAATACTAGGATAACACAATGATAGATGAGAAGTACAAATCTTATGCAAGGGATGTTTTAGGCGGTAAGGTAGTAGCGTGTGAGTATGTTCGTCTTGCTTGTTCTAGATACCTAAGCTGGTTTGATAAAGAAGATAGGTACTTTGATTCTAAGGCAGTTGATAAGGTAGTTAATTTCTTACAAAAGCTACCACAGTCTACAGGTAAATTTGCAGGTAAACCCTTAGTATTACAGGAGTGGCAGAAATGGGTAGTAGCAAGTATATACGGCTTTAAGTGGTGTTCAGATAATACTAGAGTCGTTAGGGAAGTCTATATAGAGGTGGCTAGAAAGTGCGGAAAATCAACACTAGCAGCTGGCCTTATGTTATATCACCTCATAGCAGACGGTGAAAATGAGGCGCAAGTTATATTTGCAGCTAATTCCTATGCACAGGCCCAACTAGCTTTCACGATGTCTAAGAACTTTATTAGTAGCATAGACAAGAAAGGTAAGTATTTTAACTATTACAGGGATTCTATCAAGTTCCCCCTTACCAAGTCTACTATGAAAGTTGTTAGTTCAGATGCGGACAAGTTGGACGGTCTAAACTGTAGTGCTTTTTGTCTAGATGAATACCACGCAGCAAAATCTAATAATACTGCTAATGTCTTAACAAGTAGTACAGGTATGAGAACTCAGCCCCTACAGTTATATATTACTACAGCAGGCTTTGATATGTCTAACCCATGCTACCAACTAAGAAGTACATTTATAAGTATCTTAGAAGGCAAAGCAGAAGATGATAGTATTTTCTCAGCTATCTACACACTAGACAAGGAAGATGACATAGAAGACCCTAAGAACTGGGTAAAGTGTCAACCAAACCTAGGCCTAACTGTAACGGAATCTTACTTACAATCTGAACTAAGGAAAGCAAAGAATAGCCCTTTATTACTCACTAACTTTAAGACTAAGTTAATGAATATTTGGTGTAGTAATGAAAGGGGTGAGTGGATTCCAAGTAGATATATAGAGGCTAGTATGACACCTATAGACCTAACAGACCCAATATTTCAAGGGTGTACAGGCTACTTAGGATTAGACCTTAGTAGTACAAGTGATATAACAGCAATGACCTTAGTAATACCAACCGACAACTTTATCTACTCTAAGTCTTGGTACTACTTGCCACAGTCTGCCCTAAGTGAGAGTAGCAATAGGGATAAGTATAAATTTTGGCAAGGACTAGGTTATCTAAATATCACAGAAGGCAATGTAGTAGATTATAACAGGGTAATAGAGGATATACAGGCTATTAACAAGACTTTACCTATTGAGTGTATATCTTATGACCAGTGGCAGAGTACAATGGCAATTATTAAACTAACTGAACTAGGATTTAATTGTCAGCCTTTTTCACAGGCAGTTGGGAGTTGCAATAGGCCTACCCGACATCTTGAACTGATTTCACGAAATGGCACACTCAAGCTAGATAAGAACTTAATTACTAGTTGGATGTTTGGTAATTGTGAAATTATGGAAGACAGTAACGGTAATATTAAGCCAGTCAAGCAGAATAATAATAGTGAACGTAAGATAGACGGTGTACACTCAACTCTTAATGCACTAGGTAAATATCTAGAACAGCCACGATATAATAACGAAATAACAGGATTTAATTTTTAACTATGAAAATACTAGGATTAAATATAAGTAGGGATAAGCCAGAAAAACGAGGACAACCATTTTATAACCCTAACCTATCAGAAAGTCTAGGGTGGGGCTTTGGTTATCAGTCTGGAAGTGCAATGAGTCTTAGTGCGGTCTATTGTGCAGTTAACCTTATTAGTGATTCCATTGCTACCCTACCTATTCAAGTCAAGGCAAAGAATACAAAGGGAACAGACCTACTAGACAAACACCCACTTTATGACATATTTACTAACAATAGGATGACACGCTATACACTACTTAAGAATATAGTACAGTCTGTTTTATTGAAGGGTAACGCTTATGTACTTATCGAGAGGAAGGGTAAGGAAGTAGTAGGGCTTAGATACTTACCAGCTGATGATGTACAGTGTAATTATAGGAAGGAAGATAACACCCTTTACTATACCTGTTCATACATAGGTGCTAGACAGATACAACCTAGTGAGATTCTACATTTCCTTAGGTACAGTGTCGACGGTGTACAGGGTATTAGTGTTCTGAGTCATGCAGCAAGGAGTCTCAATATCGCACAGCAAACAGAACAAGTAGCAGAGAACTTTTTTAGTAATGGTTGCAACTTAAACGGTATTATCAAGGTACACAGTAATCTAAGTGAGGAACAAAAGCAGGCAATATCTACTAATTGGCGGTCTACATTTGGGCAAGGTAATCAAGGAGGCGGTGTAGTAGTGCTGCCTGTAAATATGGATTATCAGCCTATCAGTATTAACGGTAGTGATGCTCAGATGTTAGAATCTAGGAATTTTAGTGTAGTTGATATTGCACGTTTCTTTAATATCAGCCCTGTATTACTAGGCGACCTAAGCAAGAGTAGTTATAGTAGCGTTGGTGAATCTAACTTACAATACCTTACTTATACGCTTAACCCCTATATCGTGATGATAGAGGAAGAACTAAACAGGAAACTAACAAGCGGTACAGGATTAGAAATAGGCTTAGATGAAACTGCAATACTGAGAACGAATAAGGCAGAACTAGCAGGGTACTATAACAGTCTCCTCAGTATGGGTGTTCTTAGTATCAATGAAGTTAGACGACAGCTAGGTTATAATCCAGTTGAGAATGGAGATAGCCACAACCTAGCATATAATGACGTGTCTAAAACTAACCTAACAAGTAGTACAGATGAGGAAGGATAACAACATAGAAGTACGTGCAATCAGAAGTACCCCTGTAGTAAATCCAGACAGTAGAACAGTAGAAGGTTATGCAGTAGTTTTTAACAGCCAAAGTGAAGACCTAGGATTTTATGAGACTATTAACCCTTCTGCAATCACTGAGGATGTACTAAAGAGGTCTGATGTATTTTGCCTATTTAACCATGACCAAGACAAGGTACTAGCAAGGTCAAAGTATGGTACAGGTAGCCTACAATTACAACTAGACGAACAAGGACTTAAATATACATTTCAAGCCCCAAATACGGATCTGGGTGATGAACTTTTAGAATACCTTAGGCGTGGTGACATTGATAGTAGCAGTTTCGCTTTTACAGTTAGCACAGATGAAGGTAGCGAGGTATGGACGACAGGGACAGACGGCAGGCAATACAGAGAGATACTTAAGATTGATGAGTTACACGATGTTAGCCCTGTTTGGAATCCAGCTTATAGTAGTACCTCAGTTAGTCAGAGAACACTAGATAAACTTAACCAACTAAGAGAAATGCAGGACGAGAAAGAGAAAGAAGTACAGGAAGAGACTGTAGAGAAGACTGATGAGGTACAGAATGAAGAAGTACCAACACAGGAAGAAGTAGAAAAGAAAAACACTGACACAGAGGACAAGGAAGTAGTACAGGATGAAACTGTAGAGAAGTCTGATGAGGAAGAAGTAGAAGACGAGAACAAGGATAACGATGTTGAGGGTGAAGACAAGGAAGAAGAGAAAGAAGAAACACGCTCAGCACGAACAAAACATATTAATATTAATACGATGAAAGAACAGAGATTTAGTTTACTCAAGGCTATTAGGAATGTAGCAGAAAACAGACAGCAGGACAAGGTAACGGCAGCAGTTTGTAATGAGGGTATGAAGGAAATGAGGGCAGCAGGTCTTAATACAGTAGGTCAGATTTATATCCCTACCATGGAAACACGTGCAGCAGTTAGTGTAGCTAGTGAGGGTGTAGATGTAGTTGCAACTGATTTATACGATATTATCGAGCCTCTCCGTGCAAAGAATGTCCTAGTACAAGCTGGCGCAAAGTTCTATACAGGCTTGACTAATAACGCACAGATTCCAGTAATGACAGGCAGTAATGTAGGATGGGCAGGCGAGACAGCAGCAGCAACAGACGGTAATGTAGCTTTTAATAATGTGACACTGACACCTAAGCGACTTACTGCTTATGTTGACATTTCTAAGATGTTGCTTGCACAGGATTCTATCGGTGTTGAGAATGCAATTAGACAGGACCTTATCAACGCTATTAACTCTAAACTTGAGTCTACAATCTTAGGCAAGGGTGCTAAGTCAGCTACAACCCCTGCAGGTATTTTCAACGGTAAGACCCCGACTAAGGTTACTGATTTTGAGGGCTTGGTAGGTCTTGAGGCTAAGGTAGAGGAGGCTAATGTACTCGGTGGTATTTCATATATTGCCTCACCTTCAGCACGTGCAAGTTTTAGAAATATGATGAAGGGTTCTAGAGGTACAGCCCAGCTTGCTTATACTGATGGCACTTTGGACGGTACACCTGTTTACTCAACATCAAATGTAGAGGCTAAGACCTTTGTAGTAGGTGATTTCTCTAACTTGGCTATCGGTAGTTGGGGCGGTCTGGATATCGTCGTTGATAACTATACACAGGCGGTTAATGGTATGATTAGGTTAGTAGTTAATGCTTACTTTGATGCAGCACTTATCAGACCAGAGGCTTTCCAGTTTGGTACATTCGCAGTCTAAATAGTTAACATTGTTTCTATATGTACGTAAACTTACAGCAACTAAAGAAACATCTAAACATTGATTCTAGTTTCCATGAAGATGATGAGTACCTATGTGACCTAGAACAAGCAGCGGAATTAGCAGTAGAACGACATATAGATGATAAGTTAGAAAATATCATAAATTCTAGTGGGAGGACAACATTACCGCCTCCCCTAGTTCAATCTATATTAATTCTAACAGCTAACTTATACGCAAACCGTGAATCAATAGCTTTTAGTAGTCACACTGAGCTACCCTATAGTCTAACCTACTTACTAGACTTATATAAGAATTATAGTAAGAAGTACACAGGTGGAAAGGATAAGGTATGAGAACAGGACTACTAAGAGACACCATAGCAATTTATCGGACTGAAATAATACAAGACGATTTCGGAGGTACTACTAATCAACACCGCCTATTAACAACTACTAGAGCTAATGTAGGTTATAAGACAGGCAATAGAGAGGTAGTAAACGATGAAATAGTCTATACCTATCAAGTTACTTTTGAAGTGTGGCAGTACGTTAATATACAGGAACACACAGACTATATAATGTACAAGGATAAGAAGTACAGAGTCTTAAGTGTCATTCCAGTACCAGCCCAACAAAAGAAGGTAATTGAAACAGAGCTAATCAATGAATAACGACAACTTAGAACTAACAGGGGCGGAAGAGCTAGTTAAGAAGTTCACAGAGCTAACAGGACGAGAACAAACCAAGGCTAAAAACACGGCACTAAAGAAAGGTAGTGATATTTTAGTCAAGGCAGCTAGGCAGAGTCTCAGAACAGTAACCAAGGGCTATAATCGTCCTAACTGGTGGAATGGCAAAACGCTAGAGTCTGGTATCAAGTATAGTAAGCCAAGTAAGGATAGTGATACAGCTAAGGTGCATATCTTGGCCGATTTCAGACTTAAGTTTTGGGAACTTGGTACACAGTTGAGACGTACTAAGGCAGGTGCTAGTAGAGGAGTTCATAAGAAACATAGCTTTTTCCAACCTACTGTAAATTCTAAGATGCCTGAAATTGAAAGCACACTAGGACGGTTATTTTCTGAGTCTATAGATAAGATATGGAATAAGAAGTAATGGAGAGTTTAGAATTAGGAAGGGTAGTTAAATCTATCCTACTACAAGACGAGGAAATAAGTAGGCAAGTAGGAAGTAAAGTATTTCCACTAGTCGCTGATAAAGGTACTAGTTTCCCTTTCATTGTTTATCGGAGAGACGGACTAACACCTAGCAGCAATAAAGATAAGCTAATCTATGATACACAGGTTAGAATATCGTTCATAGTGGCAAGTAATGATTATAGACAGGGGCTAGGAATATGCAGTAAGGTAGTAGATGTCTTACTAGCAAGCCAAGGTAGAACTATAGGAGGACTAGAGATAACAGACCTAGAACTACAAGACACTAGCGAGGAATACAGGGAAGACACATTCCTACAGCTACTAAGTATAACAGTAAATATAAAAAATAAATAATAATATGGCAAGTGTAACCAAAGGACGTGACCTAATGCTTTTTATTAATGGAAAGTCTATCGCTTTTGCAACTAGTCACAGTCTTTCAATTAGCCAAGATACAACAGAGACTACCTCTAAGGACAGCGGAGGTAAATGGGTGTCAGCACAGGCAGGGAAAATTAGCTGGGAAATGAGCACGGAAAATCTAATGTCAAATGATGGTGAAGGTGTAGGCTTTGAACAACTCTTTGATATTATGACAGCACAGACCCCTATTGATGCGGTTTTTGCCCTAGAAAAGAATTACAAGACCAAAGCAGATGAGGTATCTAAAGGCGGTTGGATTCCTAGCACTACAGGCACATATACAGGCAAGGTATTAATTACCTCCCTAGAATGTAGTGCGCCAAATGAGGATAACGCTACATTTTCTGCTACTTTTACAGGTGTCGGTGCGCTTAAGAAGGTGGCAACAGCATAAAAGAAATAATAATGAAACAGGGCTATACCTATTATATCCAAACTTAACAAGGGTGTAGTAGGTAGCCCAATAATTTTTTAATCATGAATACAGTAACAATTAATAACAAGGAATATAAGCTAGTCTACTCAGTACGTGCTATGATGTTATTTGAGGCTGCTTGCTCTAGGTTATTTAGTCTTAACACTCTCAGCGACCAATATCTATTTTTGTATTGTTGTATCTTAGCGGGCAATAAAGACACTGACCTTACATTTGATAAACTCTTAGACAGCATAGATGAAGACCCTAGTATCTTTACAATCTATACAGAGTTCATGAAAAGGGAATTATCTAGGCAAGCAGAGTTTAAGGGTAAGGATGACACTAAGAAAGGTGAGGATAAGGGAAAAAACTAGGAATGGCAGATGTATTTAGTATCTTAGTATTTCAAGGCAACCTAGACCCCGAGTATGTACTAGACAGAATGAGTATGTTAGAGTTACACATCTTAGTTAAAAACTTATACAGGGCTAAACAGGATGAATGGGATATAGCAAGACAGACTATTTTTACATCTGCCAAGGTAATGGGTGGTACTAAAGAGACTAACCCAAGGAAATTTATGCCCTTACCATGGGACAACTTAGAAGGTAGTACAGGTGATAAAGACCCACTACCAACCAAGGAGGACATAGAAAGACTTAAACAGAAAGCAAAGGAATATGGCACAAGATTTAGTAACCAGAATAAGACTTGATGATAAACAGTTTAAGTCCATTATTGATAAAGTAAAAAGTGAAGTAGGTAATACTGAGGCTGTATTTAAGACTAGTAGCGGTAATATCAAAAGGGAACTAAAAGCAATCCAAGGCGAGTTAGCTAATATGCTGCTCAATGGTGTAGACCCTGCTAGTGAGAAATTTCAACAACTAGCAGCTAGGGCAGGTAGTATCAAGGACGCTATGGGTGATGCTAAGGCAGTAGTAGGTGATTTTGCTAATGATGTACGAGGCCTAGCAGGTATAACTGATGTAGCTAGTAGTGCGATAGGTGCTTTTCAAGTAGGTGCTGGTGCTATGGCCCTGTTTGGTGTAGAGTCAGAGGAGGCACAGAAAACCTTAACTAAACTTGCTGGTGCTATGAGTGTCTTAAATGGTATCACACAGCTACAAAATACCTTCATGGACCAGTCAAGCGGTACATATAGGGCTTATCATGCACTCTTAAGGCTAGTAGGAGTTGAACAATCTAACCTAACTACTACAGTCTCAGCTAATACTACAGCACAGGCTACAAATACGACAACACAGGTAGCAGGGACAACAGCACTAACAGCTAATACGACAGTTAAACAGGCAAATGCAGTAGCGACAACTGAAACTACCACAGCCACAGCAGCAAATACAGTAGCGACAGAAGGAGCAACAGTAGCAACAGGAGGACTAACAGTAGCACAAGGGGCAGCAACTGTAGCAAGTAAAGCCCTAAGAGTTGCCTTAAGTGCAATAGGTATAGGTATCTTGATTTCCCTAGTAGCAGCACTGTATCAGAAGTTCGAGGACATAACAGATAGCTTTAAGACGGCAGAAGGAGCTAGTAGTAAGTTAGCGCAAGCATGGAATAAGTTTAAGGTAATTGCAGTAGGTGTAGGTAATGCAATTTGGGAACACATGATCTGGCCACTTAAGATGTTTGTAGGTATGGTTAGGGATGCGATTAACGGAGATTGGGATAAGATTGCAAGTAACGCTATATCAGCTTTCAAAGGTGGACACGATGTTATAGGGAATTATAATTATTCAGCTAACAAAGAGAAAAATAAGCAGGCAGAAGAGGCAAAGGAAAGAGATAGTAAAGCAGCTATTAAGAAGTTAACAGATGATTACGAAAAAGAAACAGCTATCTATGGCCAATCAGTAGACAGGGAGATTAAGCTAAGTAGGGAAAAACTTAAGCACCTAAAGAAAGATAGTGAAGAGTACAGGCAGGAGGTTAATAAGCTAAATGCAGCAATCAGACGAAAGAATGAGGAGACAGCCCAACAAAGCAAGAAAGCAAGCCAAGCAGCACAGAGAGCCAAGGAACAAGCAGCACGAAAAGCAGAGGCAGCTAGGAAGGCAGCAGCAGCCAAGGCACAGAGAGCAGCAGAAGAGGCAAAGCGGAAAGCAGAAAAGATAGCAGATGACCAAAAGAGCTTAAAGCAGACTATCGAAACTGAAACCGTCAATAATAATAAGGGTAGTAGGAAGACTGATGAGGAACAGTTAAAAAATGCGTATGGTTCTGATAAGAGTAACATAATCAATACACAAGGGGCTTTAGACAACCAGCTTAAACTAATCAACGACTACTACACTAAGATAGAAGGTTTTAGACAGGCAGACTTAGCAGATGAGATAGCAGCAGTTTCTAAGAAGTATGACACCCTAGCAGAGAAGGCACATGGTAACACTGAACTACTCGAACAGCTAGAGAAACAGAAACAGGCAGCAATATCTAACATACAAGCTGAATATGCTAACAAATATACTGAACTACTAGACCAAAGGGCAAAGGATGAGAAAGAGGCAAGTGATAAGCTACTAAACCCACTAATCGACAAAGCAAGACAGTTAGGACAGGAACTAGGTAGAAGTTTAGACCTTAAGGGACTTGATTTTTCTGCACTTACTAAACTTACTGAGGAGCTACAGAAGTCAGTAGATGGTATGAAAGAACTACAGAAGGTTAAGGATAGCTTAGGTAGTTTTGAGAATAGCAGTATTACTAGGATGTTAGAGGATGCCAAGGCCCTACAACAGATACTAGGTAGTAAGATGGCTAGTGACGGTGAGAAGATAGGTGCTAGTATGGTGTTTATGTCTCAAGCAATACAACAACTAGGACAAGACAGTGCAGCAGCCAAAGCTGGGTTAGTCTTACAGGCAATAGGTCAGATTATCTTAGGTTTTGCACAAGCCTCCGCACAGGATTCTAAACTAGGCGTTATTGGTTGGGTAGCAGCAATTGCAGCAGGTACGGCAGTAATGATTAGTACAATTTCACAGTTACAATCATTCTCACAGGGTGGTATTTTCCAAGGTAGCAAGACAGTAGGAGACCATAACCTAGCACGTGTTAATAGTGGTGAAATGATACTAACCAAGACTCAACAAGGAAACCTATTTAGAATCTTAGACAACAATACAGCAGGTCTAGGAGGCGGTGTAGGTGTAAGTAGTGTAAGGGTGAAAGGTAGTGATTTATACCTAGCCTTAAGTAATTACAGTAAGGTTCAGAGTAAGACAGGAAGGAGAGTACTATGATATTAAGAGGTGAATTTAGGGACTTATCGGATGAACTACTAACCGTCCTAATTAAAAGTGGTGGTAGTGGGGATGTAAAGGAGATAGGCAAGGACGGTTTATACTTTGCTGCTAACCCTGTACAAATTGAAGAAAGTATAGAAGACATAACAGAACACGTAATAAGAAAGTCAGCCACTATTAACTTAGTCGTCAGTGATTATCTAGGCGACTTACTTTTTACTGGTGCTGCTAGAGATATAGTAGTAAACATTTGGAAGGGTAGTGAGTGTGTTTTTGCAGGTTATGTAGAGCCAGCAACATTTAGCCAGCCCTTTAATAGTAATGTAGATGAATTTACCCTTAACTGTACAGACTTTCTTAGCACCCTTCAATATACTAGTTACAAGAATATAGTACCACTTAACTATAGACAGGCAGTACAAGAGGCAGGTAGTACTAGTTTTATGGAGGTCTTGGGTAGGATATTTGATACAAGGGGGCTAAACATTAACAACAACCAAAAACCAAGGCTACTATATGACCAATCAAAGGGAACGGCTAAGGGAAAGGAAAGTACTGTATTTGAAGAGCTTAGTATTAGTGAGTTGTTCATAATTGGTAAGGATGAGGATAGTACATGGACGTACGAAAACCTACTTAAAGAAGTTATGCAGTATCTTAACCTACATATCAGACAGGAAGGGTTAGACTTTTATATATATGATTGGGACACACTAGTACAGGGTAATACTATAAACTGGTTAGACTTACAGACAGGTGAGGTAGTAGGTAAGCAGCCACAATCTATTATAATCAACCCTTCACACTATGCAGGAAGTGACACTAGCCTTAGTACAAGTGAAGTAGTAAATCAGTTCCAATTATCCTGTAGCCTAGAAGGACAAGACACTATTATAGAGTCACCACTAGCAGAAGACAGTCTAAAATCACATTACAAAGGTCAGCAGCTAATACTCACTGAGATTAGTAGCTTAGGTAGTGGTAAGAGTGCGAACGAGGCTTTTAATAATGCAGTAAAGGGACAGCCTACTACTTATGATGCGTTAACAGAAACTGACTGGTACATGAGGTCTATGTATAACCCAACATGGAAGTTACGTAGGAGTGAAGATATGTTAGAGGTTGATGAGAATGGGACAGGTATTAATCAGCATAAAGTGGCACAGTACCTAAGAGACCACCCACTAACCCCTGCACTGCTTAGACTTGGTAGTGTTGAGAGGAAAGCTAAGGCAACAGATAACAGCCCAACTAGTAAGATTGACACTGACGACTACTTAGTAATTAGTGTAGGCGGTAATGAGAACGACACAGCAGAAGGACACAGCCCGACAGATAACGACCTTAAGAATTGTTCCCCACTGATTGAATATGTAGGGAATAAGTCAGGTGGTGTATTTTCTCCCCCAGACCCAGATACGACCAATTACCTAGTATTTAGTGGTAGCTTGTTAATGCAGCCTATCTTATATGAAAGTGGTATAGGCAGGGCTAGTAGGGTATCTAGTTATGACCAAATACTTAAATATGGGGCTAGGAAGACACAGGGAAAAGAGTATAAGGCGGTAGTCCCATTTTATGACCCACCTAGGAAAGATAATGTATTAGACCTTCGTAATTTAGACAGTAACCTAGTTAAGTCTGAGGGTAACGATGAAGGAAGGTACTACACTAGGAAACATTATAGCGCAACTTATAATACCGACAAGCCAACCTATAATAGTGGGGGTAGTTATTTTCAACCATGGACTAAGGATAAGGCAGCACAGGGATTAAAGTTTGAGTATAGTAGTGTAGGTGATAGTACAGATAGGTTTAGTAAGCTACCTATCCTAGAATGTGAACTAAAAATAGGGTCTAAGTATTGTGTAGAAACAGTCTTAGATGTGTACGGTAATAGTAGGTTTGAATGGTTAACACTTGAGGAGATTAAAGCAAGACCAGACCTAACCTATAAGGACGATGACGGTACAACCAAATACAAGACCACTATGTCACTAGGTATTAATCCTAAAATTGGTGACTTTATAATAGGACAGGAACACAACCTACAGAATAATATAGAATATACAATGAATGTTGCGAAGGAAGGCACGGCAATTTCGATTAAACAAAGTGACAGGCTTAGCGGTAAAGTTAGTTTTAAGATACTTGCACCGATTCAGTTAGTTTGGGATAAGATAGTAAGACGACACCCAACGTTCTTTAGGTCTACAAAGTGGAGCAGTGGTAGTAGGTATATCTTAGCACACACAGAGAATATCATTATTAAAAACTTTGCTTGTAATATTGTAAGTGATAACGGTAAGCAGGAAAGTATGGGCGATAATGACCTAATCTACTCTAGTGCAGCACAGACACGGTATATAAATAAGCATGATGGGACAGAGTTTAAGTTTATCACCCAGCTTAGTAGTAGTGAGGCAGTTGAGAAAGGTATTAAGAATGAAGTGTACCTAAACAGTGTCTTTAATACTACTACAAGTCTACCAGTGAGGAGTATATATAATAAGGTGCTTGATGAAACAGGTAAGGCAGAAGAACACTATGTAAGTCAGTATTATAATTTCATGTCGAGGCCTAGATTAAAGGTAGAGGTAACAATGAACGACACAGGGATAGATTTTACGAGTACCTATCAATCTAAGACCCTAGGTAAGAAGTTCCTAGTACAGTCAGTTAGTAGGGACATAAGAAATAAAACAGCGAGGATAACACTAATTGAGATATGATAGATATAGTAAGTTATGCAAAGAAAAAGGAAAGTGTAGGCAGTGGTGGAAGTGGTGTAGGTGGTGGACTAGGTGGCGGTCAGATTAGTACCCCAGAGCCTCACTTACTTTGGGGACAAGTTTATGATGGTAGACATGACATAAGCGGAGACCTAAGGGAAGTTGGTAATATCGAAAGTGACGGTAATGTTAGTGCAAAGGCTATCAACACACAAACAGGTAAGATAGATAGTGTGACAGGGCAGGAACTTAGATATACCACTATCACAGGAGGAAGTATAAGCGCAACAGATTCTACCATAACTAACCTAACTACTACCTCACATACTAGCCAATCACTAACCACCAATAACCTAAACAGTGATACAGGAACTATAACCGACCTTACCACTCAATCACACAATACTCAATCATTAACCGCTAAGGGAGTAGATACAGAGAGATTAACAGGTAAGGATATAGTAGTAGATAATCTGACAGTCAACAAAGCAGCACATTTCTTTAGCCTCAGTATAGATGAGATTAAAGCAACACAAGGACAGATTATAGTTACCCCTGCTAGTGCTATCATAGAGAAGGTAGAAATACTTGCAGGCGGTGATTATAGGTGCAGTTGGAAAAATACAGACAGCCTAACTACTACTACACAGACATTCAGTACAGGAGACTTAGTAGTATGTCAGACCTTCAATACAGGACAGTCTAGGTATTATTGGAGATTATGTACAGAGGCAGGTAGTAGTGAAGGTTGGAATTATATTACCCTTAGCAAGACCGACAAAGACCCTTCTAGTGTGAGTGAACCGATGAAGGGGGATAATATTGTACAACTGGGTAATAGGACGGACGAGACGAGGCAGGCAGCTATTATTATCAGTGCATATAATACAGGCTACCTAGATAAGACAGTAGTAGCCCCTAGTATTGTACAGTACCAAGGAATCAATGACTACAACCTAGAGACACATAGGCTAAATGTAATCAGTGTAGGTAAGAATATATTTAGCGGTGAATTTAAGGTAGATAATGGAAAGAGTCTTGAATCCTACATAGCAGACAGAATTAAACTAACTGCTAGTGGGACACCTTATATCGGATCTGGTGGAACTTGGATGATTTGGGATAAGGCTAGCAACACTTATAAAGACAGTAAGATACTAGCTAGGGGACAAGACGGTAGAGACGGCACTACACCACAGATTAAGAACGGTACTTGGTGGATTGGTGGTACAGATACTAAAATCCCTGCCCAAGGTAGTAAGGGTGAGAAAGGAGATAAAGGAGACCGAGGCGAAAAGGGAGACCAAGGACAGAAGGGTGATGCAGGTGTTACCCCTAGAATAGTTGATAATGTTTGGTGGATAGGTAATACTAACACCAACGTACCTGCAAGGGGACAAGACGGTAGAGACTTAGACCCAACACCAATCTATAAACTCTATGACAGGGGCGGTAGTGTAGCAGTGGTAGATACAAATAACAGGCTTAACTTGAATATTGACTTAGGACTGATAGAAGTAGTAGGTCAGAGTGCAAGTAGTGTAAGTTCAGATAATACACCTGCTAATAAGATACAGTATAGCGGTGGACTTATTGGAATTAACAGAGAAGGCAGATTTAAGCACTCACAGGAACTACCATATACAGGACAGACTACCTTCACATTTAACCTACTTAGCGGTGATAAGCTGGTAGACTCTTATACTATCCCTGTTACCGTCTTACCTAGTACTGTATTTTCTGTTACAGATTCAATCAAAGCACAAGTACAAGACACAAAGCAAGGTATTAATAATGTAACAGGTAGGATAGGGACAGTTGAAAATAAGGTAACACAACTAACTCAGACGGCAGACACTATTAAGACACAGGTACAGAATAATAAGGCCAACCTAGACACCGTAACAGGAAAGATTAGGCAGGCAGAAAGTAGTATTAGTAGCCTCACACAGAAAGCAAGTAGTATAGAGCAGACTGTAGCAGGGACAAGGACAGAACTAGATAACCTTAAGCAGACCACGACACGAGACATTAACACACTCAGACAGACAGCTAGCGAAACGGAAAGTAAGGTTAGCAGAGTTGAAGAGACGGTTAGGGATTTTAGTGTAGGCGGTCAGAACTTATTAAATGGGGTTATAGATTTCAGACAGTCTACCCCACTACTACACACTAGCAAAGACAAAGACGGTTACTTTTATTATAGGAGTATTGAAACCGAGCAACTAGTAGCAGGTAAGAAATACACGCTACAGTTAAAGAGTGATGGTGTCTTAGCTAGGGGACATGAGGGACAGGGTAGTAAGTCTTTCACAGTGTGGTTATGTGGTAAATCTGATAACCTACTTTTTACTAGTGCTAACAGTGTGGGTGATTGCGTGTGGACCTTTACCTGCCCAACGTCGGATAAATTTCAACTGAGGCTAAATTCTTATAGTGATGGGGTTAAGTATGAAAGTATTAAGTTCTGGGATATTAAAGTAGAGGAAGGAAATATAGCGACAGGTTGGAGTCCTAGTAGCAGTGACCTATATAATTATTACTCTAGGAACAGGGTAGGGTTTGAATTTTTGAATAATTTTCCCAACGACCACCACCCAGCCCAGAGTATTTCATACAACCACAGCAGCGACACCCTAACTATGTCTTACGATATTAGCAAGGCAGGGGGACAGTTACAGGACATAGATTATACCGTCTTGTTCGATAGTAATAGTAGCACAATTCCAAACGGCTTATTCTTGATTAGATTTACACCCTACCTAAGTGCAGCAGATGTAAGGTTACTAGTGGAGATTGATAATAAGAATAGTACACAAACCATTATAGATTATTCACAGCCAGCACACATTATTAGCGGTAATGAGGTAAGCAAGGTAATAGATGTAAAGGATAACTACTTAAGGATATACTTTGAAAGCGCACACCAAGCAGGACAGGACACTACTAGTAATTGGAGTATTAACCTAACAGGATTGAAAGTTACTAGAATAAGCAGTACTGAGTCATTCCTAAAGCAGAGTGCAGATAAGATAGAGGCTAAGGTACTGAATGGCGATATTATTCTAGATGCAAAACGTGTAAAGGTCAGGGACGGCATTTCTGAGGCGGCCCTGTTTGAGAATGGTAAGATAAAGACTCGCTATATTGAATCTCAAGAAGGCCTGTTTAGTATTAATGATGACGGATTTTATTATCGTGGTACAGTTAAGGATGTGGAAAATGAGACGGTAGAAACTAAGATACATAACCACGGCCTTAGTACTAGGGTGGACGAAACGGTACTTAAAGATGGTATTTTTCAGTCTGTAAAATTATCCCCATACAGTAGAGACACTAACCTAGATATAATTAGTAATAGTCAAGAGGCAATCAGTATTAGTAGCGTTAGTAATAACCTAGAGGCTGCTATATCAATTACGGACGGTGCAGTGTATGGACTAAGAAACCTAACTAGACGGTATAAGGGTGGGAACTATACCCTAGACACTTATGTTAAGAACGTAATAGTTACTGGTGCAAGTGACCTAGAAAACCAAATCCAAGGAAACCAAATTACTTACCTACAGCTACCAGATAATGACCTACTAACTAAAGGAATGCTAGGGCCTAATCCAACTAGTGCGGAACGTGTTAAGTATATTAATAAGTATCACAGTACACCAGAGAACCTACAAGCAGGACAGGAGTACATTATCTATAAGCGAAGTAGTGGAAGACTAGTGATAAGTGTAGATACTGACCCACGTAAGAAAGCTAGTATAGTAAAGTATAATCAAGGCAATGTAGAAATTACAAAGTCTGTAAATTTCCCTGTTAATTGGGTAGGTATTATTAAAGTCTTGTATGACGGTCAGAATTGGAACTTATATGTAGATTCAACTAACTACTAACAAATACTAAACTACTATGAAATTTGAGAGAGAACACAGAGACCTAGTAAGTTACATGACAGCCGTACTATTAATTATTAGTGGTATTGTGTTATCATTCTTTAGTTTCTTTATTTTACACCTAATCGAAAACTCTATACTTGGATTCTTAAGTCTTGGGATTACCTTTGCTGGTGCAGTCTTTGGGATTACTCAGATACTTAAAGAGAAGTTTGAGGCCTATAAGATTAGTACAAACAAGGCAATAGTTAAAAAGCTGAAAGAACAAGGAGAGGATAAGGATAAGAAAGAAGATAGTTAATAGGTCTTTGCAGTCCGTGGTATCTAGTAAAGGGTATCACGGACTATCTTTTTTTTAACTCTTTTTAGTACAACAGGATATTATTTTATTTTGATAGTTGAATTATTCTACCTATCTTTGCAGTGTAATAATTAAAAACTTTAGCAATATGGAACAGACTAAGAAATTTGATGTAGTGTTTAATGATTCAGCAGATAGTAGCTGTAAAGGTTTTAATGAGAGCTATGAGTACTGCCTAGATTACATTAAGACTTATAACGGTACAAGTTATAGTTATTTTGAAGACTATAAAGGAGGTACAGTTAGCATAGTAGAGAGTGAGACAAGGGAAGAGGTATATAGTGAACCTGTTAAGTAAGTAGTACAGATAGCCCAGTCTTTTAGTAGATTGGGCTTTTAATTTTCTAAAGGTATGGCAAGATTAAGTAGCGAGCAGCAGGAAGAGGTAGTTAGACTGTATAGAAGTAAGAGATATAGCATAAAAGAAATACTAGCACTGACAGGGATAGGTAGTGAACAGACAGTGTATAGGATATTAGCAGGTAGGGATGATATAGAAATGATGAGACGAACAAGCCCTACTAAGAAATATAGCGTTAACCTAGATACTGAGGCGGTTAAGGTCTTAGAAACAGTTAACCCTAGAAATATCAGCCTGTGGATTAATGACCTAATAGTTAAGGCAGGTGAGGACTTGATGATTAAAGTAGAAACAGGCAAGACTGAGCAGGCTAAAGAGGTACTACAGGGGTTAGGACTTGAATATAGACTTAGCAGGGGACAGATTAAGACTAGATGGGCAAGTATGAAAATCCCAAGCCTAACCTATGACAACCAAGCGACCAGGGAACTAATCGACAGTGCTATGAACTTTACCCTACAGAAGACTAACTACTTTACATTGGACGGTGGGAAGATTGAAATAGAGGTAGGTATGAAGGATAGAAAGAAGGTAATAGCAGCACTGAAAGAATTAGGTATAGAAGTAAAAGACAGGGCTAAGAAACTAACTACCCTAACAGAACAGCTACAGGAACAGATTAGAAGGGGGCTAGATAATAAAGAGGTACAGGCAGAACTAGGGAGGCTTGGTAAGGGTAGCAGACATTATTATACAGTTGGCTATGAAGTACTGAATAGGGCAGGATATAGATTTAACACACTCAAACACCCTGCTAGTCTAGAACAAAGTAAGTGGGCTGAGACATTCAAGGAGACTGGGGATAGGAGGACATTAAAAAGCAACCTAGACCTATTAGAGGAAGACGATACAGACAAGCTAGGAACACTAATAGAAGGTATTTTGTATAGTGTACATTCAGATTCTTAATATTACTTGCAAGACCACCTAGGACGTACTAACTTTGCACTACACAAAACAATAAATTAGTTATAAACATAGAAGTGGAGGCACACTATAAACAGCAACTAAAAATTATGCAGATTGAAGAGTTAGTTAAGAAGTTTGAAGAGATGGTAGGTGTACAGAACAGTAACTTTAAGTATGTAAGGCCGTTTGTTACCTATAAGTTTGGACGTAATGAAGGTGAGAAGATTGAGAACTTAGATAGAGAGGCACTACTGAAAGCCCTAGAGTACTTTAAGTCTAAGCACTGTTTGGTAAGTAAGGAGGACGCAATTTGTAGGTTAAAATACTCTATGCTAAGTTCAGAAGACCTAGAAGAGATTAAGAGTAGCCTAGATAACACAATATTTGAGGCTATGCAAAGAGAGGTACAGGATGAATATAGGGACATAGAAAGAGAACAAGACGAGATAAATGAGAGAAGGAGAAGATATGAAGAAAAGAGAAGACGAGTAGAGGATAAAGTACGACAGACAGAAGTACTAGAGTCTAGGTAGTAATAGGTAAGATAGTTTTACTTTCATATTTTAACAAAACGTACTAGAGTAGCTTGACTGAGAAGTTAGGCTACTTTTTTTGCCTATTAATTTGGAGGTGTCCCAAATGTTTATTAACTTTGCACCTAGTACCCCAAGCCTTAAAGTTATCGAAACTGAGAGCTATAATACTGAACATCAATGAGTTACCTATAACTGGGCAATGTCATAATGTTTTTGTATTATAAATAGGCTTGTCGGGAGACAAGCCTTTTTATCTTTAAATAGTTATTAGGTCTGGGCAATCTCTTTATAAAGTGTATTTATTTTGTGGATAACACCACATTTAGTTTAAATGTACGTTGCTGTCACTTTTAACATTTGCCGTATTTTATTGACGATAAAAGGGTTATGAGTATATAAGATGTGACAGATATGACAGGAAAAATAGTTTTACCTAAAAGTTGATATAGTGATGTTTAGTTTATAGAGGGCAATAGAAGACTCTAAATGAAAGGACGAGGGCTAATATTAACAGTATTTTGTTAGTATATAATTCGTTGAGGGCTCTCTTTTATATAGGTAATTTTGTGTTTACTTGGGAGGGGTATTTCTCAATATAACCAAGTAATAAATACTCTCTCTTGGTGGTGTAAGTCTCATTTACTAACAAATGGGTAAAGCTCTTCCTATCTACTTTTCGGATGGTGTGTATCATTAGCACTCATGGTGTTTACTGTTAGCACCATGAGTGATGAGTATGAATACATTGGCTGAGGGTGGAGAATGGGATTATCCCAAATCCGTCATTAGAGCCTAAACATATTTTGTTTTATTATCGAGTAGATTGTTTGGCTTTGGAACACAGGCGTAGCGGGCTACGCCAAGTTACAAAGACAGACAAGATGCCGATAAGGAAATAAAAGATGTTAGGAAACAAAACTATAGTAATAAGAGCTATGCTTTTGTGGTCTAATGACCGCATTTGGGATTATATTAATCCCTTCTAAATATATCTCTTGTGTACACTTTTTCCTTTACATCATCAAGGCTTTTGTCGTATCGGTTGGCGATAATGGCATGGCAACGCTGTTTGAAATCTTCAAGGTTGTTGACAACAAGGCTACCGAAGAAGGTCGCTCCGTCTTCAAGCGTAGGCTCATAGATGATGACTTGCGCACCCTTTGCCTTAATACGCTTCATTACTCCTTGAATTGAACTTTGGCGGAAGTTATCACTATTTGACTTCATCGTGAGACGGTAAACACCAATGACGCACTCTTTCTCATCTTCTGGGCTATAGTCACCACGGTCGTAATAGTCGTAATATCCAGCTTTATGCAATACTTGGTCAGCTATGAAGTCCTTGCGTGTACGGTTACTCTCAACGATAGCTTGAATAAGATTTTCAGGTACATCGGCATAGTTAGCAAGTAACTGCTTAGTGTCTTTAGGCAGACAATAGCCGCCATAACCGAAAGAAGGATTGTTGTAGAAGGAGCCGATACGTGGGTCAAGACATACACCTTGAATAATGTTAGAAGTATCAAGACCTTTTACCTCAGCGTAGGTGTCTAACTCATTGAAGTAACTTACGCGTAGTGCAAGGTAAGTATTAGCAAAGAGTTTCACCGCTTCTGCCTCTGTTAGTCCCATAAATAGGGTAGGGATATTCTCCTTTATTGCTCCTTCTTGTAGTAATTGGGCAAATAGCAGCGCTGCTTGTTCCAAGCGTTCGTCACCTTCAGGACGACCAATGATAATGCGACTTGGATAAAGATTGTCATAAAGCGCCTTGCTTTCACGTAGGAATTCTGGAGCAAAGAGAATGTTATTACACTTGTATTTTGCTCTAATATGCTCAGTGTAACCAACCGGAATCGTAGACTTAACAATCATGATAGCATCTGAATTCACCTTCATTACGATTTCGATAACTTCCTCAACACGTCGTGTGTCAAAGTAGTTCTTCACAGGATCATAATTAGTTGGCGTAGCGATGACTACAAAGTCCGCATCCCTATAAGCAGTCTCTGCATCCAATGTGGCAGTAAGATCTAAATCCTTTTCTGCCAAATACTGTTCAATATAATCATCTTGAATAGGCGAACGTCTGTTGTTTATGAGGTCAACCTTTTCTTTTACTACGTCAACAGCTGTTACATGATGGTGTTGACTCAGCAGTGTTGCAATGCTGAGACCTACATAGCCCGTTCCGGCTACAGCTATTTTTAAGTCTTTAATATCCTTATCCATTGTCTTGTTCAGATTCTTTGCAAAGATACGTATTTCTATTCGAATAAGACAATGGATAAGGATAAAATCCTTACTAAATCCCTTCTTATTGCTTTTTGTTTATCCGTTAACTATTCTGTATGTTTTCTTCTTGCAATGAAGGAGTATCATACAGCAATGATAATTTACAGAAGGGGTGCTAAACCAAATGATAGGTTTCCTCAAATGGACGTCGATAACGATCTCCCCAAACGCCATCTGGCATACGAACGCCACAGGTTATAACCATGTTTATTTCTGTATTGTAAGGTAGATTCAGTGCCTTCTTTACCAACAGACTATCGAAACCTTCAAGTGGACAAGTGTCATAGCCAGCCTCACTCATAGCTAACATAAATGTCTGAACAGCCAAAGCACAACTCTTGTGTACACTAACTCGCATGTCGCCTTCACTTACTTGACGAATGATTGGACGGAAAAGTCCAATCGTTTGTGCTAAGCCTTTACGAATAAGTCCCCACAAGCCAAAGCAACGTGAATAGAGAAACGGCATTGCTTTTGCATAATATAGTTCTAATTTCTTAATGCGTTTTTCCTTCTTCTCTGTGGGACTATACTTGTTGATGTTCTCCTTTTCAAATGCAAGTGTCGCCTGTGCATGTTTCTTATAGAGGTCCTGTCGAGTCACAAACACAACAATCTGTTGTGCAGAACGTGCTGTCAACTGGTTTAAGCATGCTGGTGTCAACTTCTCCAAAACCTTCTTGTCAGTTACATGATAAGCCTCCCAAAGTTGTAAGTTTGAACTTGTTGGAGCCAATGTCGCTTGTTCAATACATTTCTTTACAACTGTGCTATCGACTGGTTTCTTTGGGTCGAAATGTCTGACAGCCCTTCTGTGGTCTAATATTTCTTGTAAACTCATAATTTCTTAATCTTTAATAGATGTAAAAGGAGCAAAGTGTATGCCATTATTTCTCTTCTGATAGGTTTGTATGATAGTCTTGTAATAATATGTTAAACAAGAGATTAGATGTATATATTACTAAGTAAAACATTTCTATTTAAAAAATCCCAGACAACCTTTTCGTTGCCTGGGATTTTATATTTGGACTAATAGTAGTCACATATTAGGATGATGTTTGCTTTATCCGCAGTGGAAGTATTGACGAACAAGTTTCTCCATCATCATCTCCTTACCTTCTATCTCTTGACGTAGTGTACGGTCATTGTATGAGCGAAGCTGTTTGATAATACCATCAATCATTGCAGGAGAGAATACATCATACTCTTCATAAACCTTACGTTGACGTTCCAGGCAGTCTGCTGAAGCGGCACAGCTATCAGGCAACTGAGCCAAGGTAGCGTAGCGTTCTGCATTCTTTGGGTCGTGGATATCACCGTCTGCAAAGGTTCTCTCAGCCTCAGCCTCAGCGTTTGCCATCTCAAAACCATGACGACAGGCCACGCAAAGACCAGCTAAAAGCTGATAGATATCAGCTGAAGCATCTGGAGAACGCATCTCAACAGTCTGCTTGATAGAGTAGTCACGCGCTGTAAGTGGTTCTATATCATTAGCTTTGTGGCACATATCCTCGCCAGAGGTCCAACCTAATGGTACGCGAACAAGTACAGAACGGTTACTCATACCCCAACATACATTTGTTGGAGCTTCCTGATGTGGAACGAGACGGAAGTATGATGTTGGGTTCTTATTGCCAAAGGCTGTGATACTCTCAGCTAAGTCCATCATACCAGCAATAGCACGACGAGCATCCTTAGAAAGTTTTCCTCCTTCGAGCATCATGTTCTTTCCGTCCTTCATTATACGCATGTGAATATGCATACCAGAACCAGCCTTACCCACAGTAATCTTTGGAGCGAAGGTAATATCAAGTCCTTCTTCGTAACCTAAGCTACGAATCACCCATTTAGCAATGAGTAACTGTTCAGCACATTCATTTGCTGGAACAGGCAAGAACTCAATCTCATTCTGTTCGTAGCAGCGTCCATTCTCAATGAAATTACCTACCTCAGAATGTCCATACTTAATCTTACCGCCACATTCAGCAATCAACTGCATAGAACGCATACGGAAGTCATTGCCTTTTGAGAAAGGAGAACTCTCGTGATAACCATGTTGGTCGTCAGCAGGAAATACACCTTCATCCTCTCGGATAACGTAGTATTCTAACTCACCCATAGCATGGAACTCCATACCAGTTACTTTCTTAAAGGCATTCATAGCCTTGCGGAGTGTATATTCTGGAGATGAAGCTAATGGATTACCATCTCGATCGAAGAAAGAACAGAGCATGCAAAGTGTTGGAATCTCTGAGAAAGGATCGATGAACGCTGTAGAGAAGCGTGGCATTACATAGAGGTCACTACTACCAGCTGCAATAAAGTTGAAGAGTGAAGAACCATCAACGCGCTCGCCACTTGTAAGTATTGTCTCCAAGTAGTCGGGTGTGTGAAGCATGAAGTTTAGTGTCTTCAATCGTCCGTCACCAGCAGGATACATAAAGTTGACCATTCTGATGTTCAAGTCACTGACAACTTGTTTGATATCATCTTTAGTAAATTCATGTGAGTCTTTGCCCAAGTGTGCTTCCAGCCTATTTGCTGAACACTTAAAAAGGTTATTCTCCATTGTCGTAGCTTTTATAAGATTAGTATTTGATTATGAGGACAAAAATACATATTAATTTCTTTATTCGCAATTATTTTTCATACTATTTTTCTCTATTTGTTATCAGTGTGGTATTCTTTATTTTTCGTTTTGTACAACTTTCTTTTATATTAGGAACTTGATGTTAGTTTTTCTTCGTATTTTTGCCTCGTTAGAAATAGAAAAGTATAAATCTTATGACAAAGAAGAAAACAATAAATCTGTCATCTAATCGTACTATCCGCAAGGCATCAACAGATGATTTTACTATAGTATCGAACCTAATTGAGCAGGGGAAAGCAAAGATGATTAAAACTGGCAATCCTAATCAATGGTCAGCAAATTATCCTGCGGAGAGTACTATAAGGCGTGACATTGCACAAGGTGATTGTTATCTACTTTATGAGTGTGGGAAGCCTATTGCAACCTTTGTAGCTAAGGCGGGTCCAGAACCTAATTACCACCGTATTGATAATGGTAGTTGGCTTGATGACCAACCTTATTATGTCATCCATCGTGTGGCTTCTTTGGAAGGTGTACATGGTGTAATGGCTGACATAATCAACTATTGTTCGGCATTTACCTCTTCTATTCGTATAGATACCCATGCTGATAATCGTCCGATGCAGGCTTCTTTGATTCGTTTAGGTTTCGTTTATTGTGGTATTATCTATGTTGAGAATGGAGATAGTAGATTAGCTTTTCAGCGCGTTTTTTAGTATTTTGTTAGTGGTTATCTACTCCTTGATCGTCTAAATCTTACTCCTTCATTTTAGTAACTTTGGGGGGTAGCTAAGCCCTACTGCTGAGCTATTTTGTAAAAAGAAGAAATCATTTACATGAAGAAAATTTTGTAGATATAGCTTTGAAAAATCATTACATAGTTTCTGGTAAAGTATCTATAAATAACGGCAAAAACAAGTGTAAAAAGCAAGTTTGTAACCAACAGTAAATCAGTTGTTTATGAAGTAGTTTGAAAAAAGGTGCTTAATTGGACTTCAAAAGGGCGTTAGTAAGGGGCTTAAAGGGCACCTTTTGCAAGCTTAAAGGGCGTCTATAAGAAGCCAAAAGAGCATATATTGGTTTTGAGTTGCATGAAAATAGTTTACAAATACCAATGATGTGGGAATAAACTATTTGTAGAATACAGAAAGACATAGTATCTATTTGCATTTTATCTTGTAGTTTGTCTTCTATGTAAGACTATCTATTTAGGATAGTCTTACTATGCAAATGTATTGGTCTTTATTCTATTTTCAATCTATGTATTAAACAAAAAAGGTTCTTCCGAAATATGGAGTGATAAACTAAAAGTCTTATATAATAGGCACA
>ERZ1674281.21-NODE-21-length-52995-cov-24.557008_pt1 | contig 52995 bp, 49 predicted proteins | sample MGYA00581193_ERZ1674281 | MGnify/ENA primary metagenome ERZ1674281 (study PRJEB41354, sample SAMEA4873317) | human saliva metagenome | biome: human-associated habitat [ENVO:00009003]; feature: mouth environment [ENVO:08000002]; material: saliva material... | reverse complement strand
ATCTGCCTTACAAGCAGAGGGTCGGCGGTTCGAATCCGTCAACGCCCACCTTTAACATTAGATAAAGATGACTTTGTAACATTTGTTGCAAAGTTTTTTGTTTTTAGCATTCTACACAGCTTTCTTTTTCATATTATTATTGGTTTTTCTTGCGTATTTACTGATTTTATTGCTAAATTTGCACCATATTAATCAATATCGTTATGACCCTTGACACTTTAACTGCCGTATCTCCTATTGACGGTCGCTATAGAAGTAAGACCGAATGTCTTGCCGACTATTTCTCTGAGTATGCTTTAATTCGCTATCGCGTACGCGTAGAAATCGAATACTTCATCACCCTATGCGAATTACCTCTTCCACAACTGAAAAGCTTTGACTCCTCGCTTTTTAAGCGTCTACGGGAGATTTATAGCAAATTCGACGAGAATGATGCGGCTCGTGTAAAGGATATTGAGAAGATAACAAACCATGATGTTAAGGCTGTAGAATATTTTATAAAAGAAGAGTTCGACAAGATTGGAGGATTAGAACCTTACAAGGAATTCATCCACTTTGGCTTAACATCACAGGACATTAATAATACAAGCGTTCCTCTTTCTATCAAAGAAGCACTTGAGGACGTGTATTATCCACAGGTAGATGAGCTAATCTCTCAATTACAAGATTATGCTACAGAGTGGGAAAATGTTCCGATGTTAGCAAAGACACATGGTCAACCAGCCTCCCCTACTCGCTTAGGAAAGGAGATTGAAGTCTATGTCTATCGTCTTAACGAGCAACTCACATCATTACGTAACTGTAAGCTGACAGCTAAGTTTGGTGGAGCAACAGGTAACTACAATGCCCACCATGTTGCTTATCCACAGTATGATTGGAAAGCTTTTGGTGACCGGTTTGTAAGTGAGAAACTAGGGTTGGAGCGTGAGCTGTGGACAACACAGATTAGCAACTATGATCACTTAGGAAGCATCTTTGATGCCATACGCCGCATCAACACCATCATAATCGACCTTGATCGTGACTTCTGGATGTACATCTCTATGGAATATTTCAAGCAGAAGATTAAAGCTGGTGAGGTTGGTTCAAGTGCTATGCCACATAAGGTGAACCCTATTGATTACGAAAACAGTGAAGGTAACCTCGGTATCGCCAATGCTATCCTTCAGTTCCTGGCACAAAAGTTACCAGTTAGTCGTCTACAACGTGACCTAACGGACTCAACAGTCTTGCGCAACGTTGGTGTTCCTCTCGGGCATAGCGTCATTGCCATTCAGAGTACACTGAAAGGATTGCGCAAACTGATTCTCAATGAAGAGAAGTTAAGTGAGGATCTCGATAACACATGGGCTGTTGTTGCAGAAGCTATTCAGACCATTTTACGCCGTGAAGCTTACCCACACCCCTATGAGGCACTAAAAGCTCTCACTCGAACGAATAAGAAAATGAATGAGGAAACCATCCATGAATTCATAAAGACCCTTAATGTCAGTGACAGTGTGAAGGCAGAATTAATGGCAATTACCCCACATAATTATACAGGTATTTAGAACAAACAACTCCGATTAAATATGGAGTAAGAATATAAACCAATAACAATATTTTAAGTATTTGGCCGTGAGGCTGATAATTTCAACATTAAAGTAAGAACAACTATGGCAGAAGAATTCGAGAACAAAGAAGTTCAATCTGAGCAAAATGAGAATAGCCGAGATGGCTATTCTGCAGCCGAACAAGGCAGCTACCAAAGAGAGTACCGTGCAGCTGGACGCCCACAACGTCCACGTATTCACACACAGCGTGCTTACAGCACCGACAATTCAAGCAATAACAACGAGGAAGGCGGATTCCGTCCTGAGGGCTTTGGCTCTGGTTTACAGAGTACTGGACGCCCACAGCAAGGAAGTTATCGTCCACGCCAGAACAATTATGGTGGCTATAACAATCGCGGTGGCTATAACAGTCGTCCGCAGCAACAGGGTGGCTATCGTCCTCGTTACAACAATAACAATGGTGAAGAAGGTGGTTATCAGCCACGCCAAGCTGGATACAACAACCGCGGTGGATACAACAATCGTCCACAGCAGGGAGGTTATCGCCCCCGTTATAATAATAATGAAGAGGGTGGTTATCAGCCACAAGCCTATCGTCCACGCTACAACGCTAATGCTGGTGTAGAAGGAGAAGAAGGTAATAATGGCTTCCAAGCACAGCAAGGTAGCTATCAACCACGTCAAGGAGGATATCAGAACCGTGGTGGTTATAATAACCATGGTGGGTATCAGAACCGTGGTGGATACAATAATCGTGGTGGATACAATAATCGCGGCGGTTATAATAACCGTGGTGGATACAATAATCGCGGAGGTTATAACCAAGGCGGATACCGTCAGCGCACCGCTGATTATGATCCAAATGCAAAATATTCAATGAAGAAACGCATTGAATATAAGGAAGAGAATTTCGATCCAAACGAGCCCATTCGTTTGAATAAGTATCTGGCTAACGCTGGCGTTTGTTCACGCCGTGAAGCTGACGAGTTCATCTTATCCGGTGCTGTCACCGTAAACGGTGAGGTCGTTAAGGAACTTGGAAGCAAGGTTCTGCGTACTGATGTCGTACTCTTCCAAGAGAAACCAGTATCTTTAGAGAAGAAAGTATACGTCCTTCTGAACAAGCCAAAGGATTATGTTACTACAAGTGACGATCCTCAACAGCGTAAGACTGTTATGGATCTTGTAAAGAATGCATGTCCAGAGCGTATCTATCCTGTAGGACGTTTGGACCGTAACACAACAGGTGTATTGCTTCTTACAAACGATGGTGACCTTGCTTCTAAGCTCACACATCCTAAGTTCCTAAAGAAGAAGGTTTATCACGTATTCCTTGACAAGCCTGTTACAGCAAACGACCTTCAGAAGATCTCTGATGGTATCGAGCTTGAAGATGGTGAGATAAAGGCTGACGCTATTGAATATGCTAGTCCTGACGACTTAACACAGGTTGGCATTGAGATTCACAGTGGAAAGAACCGTATCGTTCGTCGTATCTTCGAGAGTCTTGGCTATCGTGTTGTAAAGCTTGATCGTGTACAGTTCGCTGGTCTAACAAAGAAGAACGTACGTCGCGGTGATTGGCGTTTCCTTACTGAGAAGGAAGTCGATATGTTGCGCATGGGTGCGTTTGAATAGAAACCTCCCTAAGCTCCTCCGAAGGGAGGAGGTGTGAGAGGATAAACGAGGATAAAGACTTCTACCATAAACTTCTAAGGAAAGGATGTATAAAGAGGCTCTCTCTCATCCTTTTCCTTTAAGTCTGTTGAGAAGTCCTAATTACAATACAAAAGATGAAAAGAACAAAAGTCGTCGATGCACTTGCATGCACCGACTTTGGTAAAGATATTAATGTAAAGGGTTGGGTTCGCTCACATAGAAGTAGCAAGGCTGTTGACTTCATTGCACTGAATGATGGTTCTACGATTAAGAACATCCAGATAGTTGTTGATCCTTCTACAATCGAAGAAGAGAAACTGAAGAGCATCACAACTGGTGCTTGCATCAGCGTAATCGGTACGCTTGTAGAGAGTCAGGGAGCTGGTCAGACATCAGAGATTCAGTGTAAAGAGATTGAGATCTACGGTCTTTGCCCAAGCGACTACCCTATGCAGAAGAAGGGACAGAGCTTCGAGTATATGCGTAAATATGGTCACATGCGTCTGCGCACAAATACTTTTGGAGCTGTCTTCCGTATTCGCCATAACATGGCAATTGCTATCCACAAGTACTTCCACGACCATGGTTTCTATTATTTCCACACTCCATTGATTACTGGTAGTGATGCTGAGGGTGCTGGAAATATGTTCCAGGTTACAACGTTAGACCTTGATCGTATTGCAAAGAATGGTGAGGTTGATTACAGTGCTGACTTCTTCGGAAAACGCACAAACCTTACTGTATCTGGACAGCTGGAGGGTGAACTGGGTGCTACGGCACTTGGTGCTATCTATACTTTCGGTCCTACCTTCCGTGCAGAGAACTCTAATACGCCTCGTCACTTGGCAGAGTTCTGGATGGTTGAGCCAGAAGTTGCTTTTATTGACAAGGACGAACTGATGGATCTTGAGGAAGACTTCATCAAATACTGCGTTCGCTGGGCTCTTGAGCACTGTAAGGACGACCTTGAGTTCCTTAACAAGATGATTGACAAGGGGCTGATTGCTCGCCTAGAGGGTGTACTCAAGGAGGACTTTGTTCGCTTAACTTACACTGAAGGTATAGAGATTCTGCAGAAGGCTGTTGCTGATGGTGTGAAGTTTGAGTTCCCAATCACAGGTTGGGGAATGGATCTCAGTAGTGAACACGAGCGTTATCTCGTTGAGGAATACTTCAAGCGTCCTGTTATCATGACTGATTATCCAAGCGAAATCAAGTCGTTCTATATGAAGAAGAATCCTGACGGCAAGACCATGCAGGGAACAGACGTTCTCTTCCCACATATCGGTGAGATCATTGGTGGCTCTGTTCGTGAAGAAAATTACGACAAGTTGCTCACGGAGATAGATAACCGCGGTATGAAGCGTGAGGTATATGATTGGTATCTTGATACTCGTAAGTACGGTACTTGCCCACATGGTGGTTTCGGACTTGGCTTCGAGCGTCTCATCCTCTTCGTTACTGGTATGCAAAACATCCGTGACGTAATTCCGTTTGCACGTACTCCGAAGAACGCTGAGTTCTAAGGATAAGATAACAGAAGGCGACTATCCACTATGGATGGTCGCCTTTTTATTCACCAATAGGTACAGTCCTGACGAAACTTAAAACAAAACTTACATAAAAGAAAAACTATTATGAGACTGAAAAAAATCGTATCAAACCTCCTCTTATTATGCTTTATCCTCTTAGTGGGTTGCTCAGCAGACTCTTTCCAAGGCGATGACATCTCATTGAAGAACCTACATGAAGGTGACTTAATGTTTGTCGTGAAAGAAACAAGTAACCCTATCACAGATGCAACACAGGGAATTGACGGACTGAAGATTGACCATGTGGCTATCTACCATCATACGGATAGTGCTGATTACGCATTAGAAGCAATTGGCAAAGGGGTAGTACTCACTCCACTGACAGCCTTTCTCAACCGTACGAAAGGGAAAGAAGGGAAACCACTCGTCGCAGTAGGAAGGGTTATTACTGACTGTGACATGAATACTTCTATGAAACGCGCATTGAGTTATGTCGGCAGACCTTACGATCATTTCTATATGCCGGACGATAAAGAAATCTATTGTAGTGAACTGGTCCAAAAGTCGTTTGTCGACCATCATGGGCTTCCGGTATTCCCCACTATTCCCATGTCATTCCATGATAAAGACGGAAAGATATTAGATTCCTGGAAACAATTTTATGCTTTCTATCACCGCGAAGTACCCGAAGGAGAACCCGGCACTAATCCTGGACAGCTATCACGTGATAAAGCTGTAAAGGTTACCTATGCATTTTGAAGATTAATCTTTGGGGAACTATCCATCTGAGAGGTCTTCAAAACATCTCTACACTTCCCAAAAGATAAGCTGTAATCACAATATAAGTTTTAAATTCATTTGCTGTCATTTTAACATTTCACCCTAAAAAACAGTATGCTAAGCACTTAAACTGATATTTAGGGTGACAGAAGTGACAGCAAATTTATTAGAAGGATTTAACTCATAATTTAAAAGAACACTATATAATCATAATGGATTGAATGAACCTAACAAGAAGAAGTTTGTAGATGGATTCATAAAGACAAAAAAGTAGGCTGGAATAACCAGCCTACCAAATGTCCATTACTAAAACCCGAGAGGTTTTCAGCCTACCAAATGTCCATTACGCCTGCTTGCATATACTGTAGATGCTCTCACCCACAATGCGAAATAGGCAAAGAGAAAGGACCAACTCCGAAGCGGAAACTCCGTCATGTTTCTCCTATGAAAGGCGAGGCAACAGGTGTCCGATGCCAAACTTACCAAAAGATGAAATAAATCATCACTCATTCGAGCTTTAATACTTGAAAGTTTGGATAACTCACTTATTTTCTCTATTTTTGCTTCCATAACAGTTTTGTTGTCTTGTCTTTAAAATCAGTTCTTTAGCGATTAAAGAATTTACAAAGAAAATTCGACAAACTATTATTTTTCTATCTATTTATTAGGGTGGAAAACTTTAGTTAGATAAGAATTCCTAGGCAAGTCCTCCTGCAAATTTAACAGTCGATACATCGGCTACAAGGTGTTGGACAGAATCACTATTGCAGCTACCATCTTCAAGCTTACGTTTAAACATTAATTATGGTGGACAATAGTTCTATCTAAATGCGCATTTTTTATGTAATTTTGTAGTTTTTCGTTATGGCATTGCGTCTAACGAATATAAAGCATTAAAATAAGAACAACATGGACGACAATCAAAAACTATTTTCAGTTATGGTCCAACAGAACAAAACTACCATTTTTACCGTGTGCTATATGTTCTCGAAAGATCAAGAAGAAGTGAACGATTTGTTTCAAGAGGTGGTCATCCGCCTGTGGCAGGGTTTCGACAAATATAAGGGAGATAGCAAAGAAAGAACTTGGATCTATCGTGTGGCTCTCAATACATGTATCTCCTTTGACCGGAAAAAACGACGCCATAATAAAAAGCAGGTTTATACGGGGGATGAGCTCTTCGGTTGCAACGAACGCGACACCCAACAGAAAGAAATTCTACATAAGCGTATCACACAGCTCTGCCCACTCGACCGCGCCATAGTCTTGCTCTGGCTCGAAGACATTAGCTATGAGGAGATCGGCTCCATAATCGGCATAACGGCAAAGAACGTGAGCGTGCATCTATACCGCATTAGAGAACAGCTCAAAAACATGTCTAACGATTAAACACAACAACACTATGAATACGACCGTTGCACCCAAAGATTTCATCGAACTCCATGAGATGAAACAGCAGTTGCATATACTGCAAGAAAAAATTCAGAAAGAGGTTACTATAAACGATACACTGCTCCAAGAGTCGATGAAACACAAAATGTCTTGGATCAAGAAACTCTTTTGGATGGAAGTTGTAATTGCTCCTTTTGGAATCTTAGCCTGGTTAAATATAGTAAAGGCGTGCCATCTCTCTTGGTGGACCTTTGGATTCTTTACCGCTATGCTGTTGATATGTTTATTTTTCGATTATGTAATCAACTTAAACACCCTTCGGGATGAGGACTACCAGAGGGATAACCTCATTGAAACCTCAAAGAAATTGGTGCGCATGAAGCGACTACGAAAGATAGAGTATATTGCCACGTATCCCTTGGGGAACGTATGGCTGGGATGGACTGCCTTTGAGATGTGGCAGCAGGTAAATCTTCAACATAATGAAGTTCTCAGCCAACAAGTAGGAATAGCGTATGTGGTGCTCATTGCTTTAGCAGCGTTTGTTGGTTTTTACTTATACCACAAGATGCAACACACTAATGATGAGCTTATTGAACAGATCAAAAGCGTCACAACCAATAGTTAGCTGTTTGTTGTATTTTTCAGAATAATATGATATACCCATCATGAGTGAAATGGCTCCATTCAATTCAGGTTTGTGCACCCTTAACGGTACAACCCCGAGGAGGCACAGCGCTTCAGAAATAAGCTGAAGATTCATTACACTCCTAAACATGGCAGTTTACTTGATATTGCAGAAATAGAATTGACCCTGACGACCCGTCAATGCTTGAACAGAAGAATTGACAACCTAGATACCCTCCGAAAGAAACTGTCTACATGGGAGTTGGAGAAACTCGATGAGAGGGAAAAAGTATACAAAATCAAGTCACTTATTTCTTGAACTTTTTGCCACATTCGGCACATTTATAGAATTGGCTGCTAGGTTTGGGTACTACCAGCAAGATGCCTCCTAACATGACGAACGGAGATATAACAAGACAATATAGACTGATTGATACAAGAGCCTCTATAAAATTTGGAAGAAAAATGCCGATGCATCCAAGAACAATCAAGGCTACACCGATAAAAGATGTGGCCCTTGATCTCTTGCCTTCTTCTTTTTTTAATGCTACAACATTTTCGCTACCACAATTGGGACACCAAGGTAACTGTTTGGTACGTGCCTCATTTATCTCCTTAAGAATGCGTAGACTTTGCACAAAGTCTTTTTTGCACACTCTCACCTCAATCCCTGGATTTGGGCCGTAGGCGCCATAAACTGGGTCGTCTAGCTCATCATGGAGCGATGAGCTTATGCCTTCTTCGGCCAATTTCGATACAATTTCATCAGCCATGATAGTGTTACTACACTTTGTTAAGTTAACAGTTTCAATATTTTTTTTCATGTTGTATTAATTTCCGCTATGGCGAAAAAGCTAAGACCATACGCTGATAGTAATTGATTATTATTTACTAAAGTTTTTCACTCCCAAAAGTGACTTAAAATATGCGCGCGAGTCGATATGTGGCCTCTTTGCTAATCTAAAAGTGATCCCTGCAGGTCACGTCTGCAAAGGTATAAAATTTATTCTATTTTTTATCTTTTTTGATTAAAATAGTAACTATTCAGCAATCCATTCTCTCCAAATCTCCGTCCATCGTTGGATCAGAGTTATTGCAAACTAAGGTTAGGTTATACTTTAAAGAAAGTACCTGACAGAACTGGACAAGGAGCAGGAATGGTCGAAGCAAGTTGCAGACCTGCTGCGGAAGGTCATACACGAAGGAACGCACGACCAAGCGAAACTATAAACAAGCAAACGTGGCTTGACGAACTTGTTGAGCTACTGAAAGTGAACTTGACGCACCTGAAGGATAACTTCGAGAACTGTGAAAGGGGGCCTGCAAATGCCGAGATTATATCTTCAACTTCCTTGAAAGCCCAATGATTCCTCTGATAACAAAGCCAACGAAAGAGGGATAAGGAAACTGAAAATCAAACAGAAAATATCGGGTACGTTTGGATTCGACAATGGCGATGCCTTCTTTGCCATACACTCCATTGCTGATAACACCTGGGAAAATAATCAATCACAACTCAGTGCAATATGTATTATCTTGTCTTAATAGGATAATACTGTGGTATACCCTATGAGCTATTGCTGAATAGTTACGACTTTCTCCACAACACAAAAATAGATTGTATCCTAACCCATTGATTTCCCTAATCACAATATAAGTTTTAAATTCATTTGCTGTCATTTTAACATTTCATCCTAAAACACAGTATGCTAAGCACTTAAACTGATATTTAGGGTGACAGAAGTGACAGCAAATTTATTCTCAACAAAATAAACTTCCACAGTACTGATTCAGATGTTATAGGGAAGATAAGTCGGAAATAACTTCCCGAATCAGTTTGGTATAACTAATTGCAAGAAACAGGTCTCACCCATTTATCGCAAAACAACATAGGCTTTTCACGTAGTTTGACACGCTACTTTACAAAACATTGGTAAGAGCTAAGCCTCAGCACAATTAGTGCTAACGCCCAGCACCATATGTGCTGGGCGTTAGCACTGTGGTAAAAGCATAGAAAACCCCAATATTATGAGAGGAGATTCTGACATCTACTACCTTATTACCATAAAATAATCAGGGAAGAACCATGAAAAGAAATTCTGCTAGTCTGTTCTATTTTAAATTTTCCTGTCATTCCTGTCACTCTAATATTGATTATAAATCACTGATAATAAACATTATACAGAGAATGTTAAAAGTGACAGCAAACTAAATAAAAAAATAACTAGGTGTTACATTGATAACAAATACAAGCATGATGAACATTTGTTAGGCCGATAATTCCAACCTTCTAAATACTCATCATGCCAGAGATATAGATGATTACTCTATAACATAGACCTAAATAATGCCTTCGCTTTATTCTACTGGGAGAATACATGACCTAAAATCACGCCTTAGCGAATAAGGCATTTTCTTTCCATAGCCCAACCTTATAAGAATAGTAGGATATTCATTAGAGATTTGAAGTTGTGTTACCATTTCTTTTGCAATATTACTTTCCTCATTAGGCTGATTGAGATAAGCATTTGCAATCCCCATCTGCGTTGATCGCAACAGTATCCGTTCCAAGGTTCTGCCTAGTACAACCCACTGCTCAACAGTATTATCTTTGGTCGTGAAAAGTACCATATGAGATGCAGAAGCTATCTTTTTCCGATCCCCTTTATTCTGTGTTTTCTCATTGATGGCCATTGACATGATAAATTTTGCCAAGAATAAAGGAACATTCGGAGCACCGAAAGTAGCATAACTAAGACCATCTCTTGTTTTATTCTGATGTCTCTTATTATAACGCATCCACTTTGTAAGCTCTGCTTTAAAAGCTTCATCATTCATTTGCAAGCTGTTACCAGCATAAACCCAATCTGCTATTCTCTCATAATCAACAGTTCCCCTTTTATAGAAATAAATAGAAACAGATGGATCGATAGAAATGTTTTTGAGTTTATTTATACTGTCTTCAGGAATTTCTTTTCCACTATAAACACTTTTATTTGTCTGTCTTACTGCGATTTGAGAGAACAATAAAGAATCAGACTGCCTTTTCTTATCTTTCGTAAGTAGGACTCGAATAAAGGAGTCATTGACAACTTTGACATCTGACTCATACCCTTTCTCCTGAGCAGCAATACAAAGATTCTCTGTCGCACACCCTAAACTAACAAATAACTCGCGATGAGTTGGATCGACAACAGGTAATTCTTTTGAAAAATCAGGATATATATCTATTTCAGACTCTCTTATTTTAAACAACCAAGGTTGTGTGTTATGCCCAGAAGGAGCCTTACAAGCATTCTCTATCATAAATAAATAGTCTGGGTTCTGTGCCATTATATTATCCATAAGTCCCATAAAAACAACTAATGCAACAATTATTTTTCTCATTCTTGAATACTTTTCATCCATAAGTCGATTATCATTTCTACTCCTTGCATTATCTGATCCCACCCCTTATCAGTTTGCAAAGAAATACCATTATATGTCAAACATTGGTCTTCAACCAGTGCTAAATAGCTGATGGAAGCTGAGAGAATACTGGCTAAAGCCGCAATTTCTGTATTGGGACAACCTGTTAATGTACTTACCATTTTGATTAGACTGCATCCATTTTCTTCACGTTTATCTCTAAGTTGTTCAATACTTGTGTTATTACAGGATAGCTCCCATCTACACAAACGTCGTAAAGTTACATCGTTTCGTAATTGCTCAATCTGCTTACGGAACATGTTCTTTATACTATCACCTACAGATTGAGGATTGATAATAACTGTACCAGTATTAGCCCAATAATCCTTTTGCATTATAAACTGTGCAATTAGCTCTTCAAGCCCTCCGAAGTATCTATAAATAAGCATCTTCGAAACATTAGCTTTTGAAGCAATTGTATTGATACCAAGTTTCTCAAAGCCCTCACTTTCAACGATACTTGCTACAGCTTCCAGTATTTTGCATTCTGTTTGTTCTCGATTCTTCATTCTATTATGTAGTTATGTTGATACACTTATGTTACCAATTGGTAACTACAAAGTTAAGTTACTTAACGGTAACATAGTGATAATTTCCTAAGTAACCACTGTCTTTTTATGTTATTTAACCTGGGAATGTATAAAATAACAATTCTATAAAAAAGTGTCAATACATACTTTTGTTAGTTGCATAAGGATATGGATGTACAATTAGAATACAGATTACTAAAGGTTGAATTAAAAAAAGAAAATGAAGAAAAAAAATGTTCGAGATATATACTATCTTTGTTTTATCCACTTTCTTTTATTATCTTTGTAGAGAACATATAATCATTATTAGCCAACTAAAGTATTATTACTAATTCTAAAAATCATAATTATGACAGTTACAAAAGCAGTTTATCAAGGGAAAGGACGTGTTGAAGCAACGCATGTTAGGTCTGCAATAACCATAAAGACAGATGCGGGTAAAGCAGTAGGAGGATTAGGTGAGAATCAGAATCCTGTTGAGTTATTAGGCAATGCACTGGCAGCATGTGCTCTGACCATGATGGGATTGCAGGCAGAACGTGGTGGAGTAGATTTTTCAGGTTGCTATGCTGAGATAGGTCAGATAGAAGAAGATATGGAGGCTTTCGCTGTTACACGTATTCCAATCACCTTCCACCTGAAGGCTTCATTTGACGATAAACAACGTAAGAAGTTTGAGCATATCGCTCATAAGACTTGTTTTGTTGGCAATACGCTAACGGCAAAGAAAGACTTCACCTTCGTTTACGAGTAAACTCGTAGTACGATTTGAAGTTAAATAGCATAAATGACAAAGGGGTATTTGGAGATTGAAACATCGCCAAATACCCTTTTAGTTTCTTATATAGTCTTAGGATTATGTCTTTTCAACGATAACAGAAAGGCTTATATCTCCTTAATAATAAAATGTAAATCCATTACTTATTCTCCACAGCCTTCTCTGCTTTGAGCCGTTTATGCTCTTCCAACATCTTCGCAGCACGTTCACGAGCGATACGTGCAGGCTCACTTGTAGCTTCTTCTTCTGGACGGATGCGCATAGTATGGGCTATATTGACAAGATCTTTCACAGCTTCTCCACCTGCAATTAGCCCTGCAGCAGCAGGAACCCACGCATTAGAACTGGGGATTGTGTGACGATCGGTACACTTACGCATATCTTTATCAGGGCAGATACAGTGGAAACGACAAGAGATTTCAGGCTGTTCTATACTCTCAAGTGGTTCTTCTGGACTGTACACCACCTTCAGATGCTTAATCTTTGTCTTACGAAGTTTCTTACGTATCACCTTCGCCAGTGGGTCATTGATTGTCTTGAAAATGTCAGTAACACGGAATTGCGTAGCATCCAGCTTATAAGCTGCACCCATACAAGAAAGCAATGGGATGTTCAACTCATGACAACGATAGATGAGATCAAGCTTTGCTGTTACAGTATCGATGCAATCAACGACATAGTCATAGTGTGAGAAGTCGAATTGGTCAGCATTGTCGGGTAAATAGAAGGTTTGATATTTCCGTACGATACAACGAGGATTGATGGTATGAATACGTTCTTCAGCCACGTCCACCTTGTGTTTTCCCACTGTCCGAGTGGTTGCAAGAAGCTGTCGGTTGACGTTCGTAAGACAGACACGGTCGTCATCAATAACATCAATAGCCCCCACGCCACTGCGTGCCAACACCTCTACAACATAACCTCCGACGCCTCCAACACCAAAGACTGCCACCCTACTACCGTTCAGGGTATCAATAGCTGGCTTACCAAGGAGGAGTTGTGTTCTTGAAAATTGATTCTGCATTATATTTTATTATCCTTTTTTGAACTGCAAAGATACGACTTTTAAACTGCAAAGATACGACAAAAAAGCGAGTTAGAAGAATCATTTCTCGCTGACTAAACGTATAGACAATGGTTCAACGGTGATGAGTCGGCGCTTGTAAAGATCGCCAATAGCCCGCTTATAAACCTTCTTCGACACTTGGAAACGACGTTTGATATCTTCTGCCTCACTCTTATCACCAAGGTCGCAGATACCGTTATGCTCACGGAGATACTGGAGAAGCACCTCAGCAAAGTCTTCTGCATGCTGCTGCCCAGTAGGTTGAAGCGTACAATCAATCTTTCCATCAGGGCGAACTGTAGATATGTAACCCTTCAATCGGTCACCAGTATGAACATATTGGAACACTTGATCTTCATAGATAAGACCAGGATACTGGTTATCAACAATCACCTTAAAGCCAAGATCAGTTTTCTGCCATACGAGAAGATCAACCTCCTGCCCATGCTTATAATCACGTGGTCGACGTTCATCAAGGTAATGTTCCACCTTGGCAGACGCCACGAGGCGATAACTATCCTCATCCAAATGGATATGAACAATATATGAGTTACCCATTACCATACGCTTCTTCTGTTCACGGAAAGGACAGAAGAGATCTTTCATCACACCCCAAGAGAGGAATGCACCATACTCATTGACCCACGAACACTCCAAATAAGCAAAATCACCCACCTGTGCTAAGGGTTCTTCTGTGGTCGCAATAGGACGTTCCTCTTGGTCAAGATAGACAAACACTTCAATCTCATCACCGATCTCTGTACCTTCTGGTACATATTTCTGAGGCATAAGAATCTCACCTTCTGGTCCTCCATCGAGGTAAAGACCAAATGGTTCACCATTGCCTTCACGTAAGGCAACCTTTAATACCGTGAGCGTGTTATATGCTCCAAGCTTTATTTTAGACATAATAACCCTTTATAGTTGAAGACAAGATAATCTCTTATAAGACAGAGTAACATAGGAACAACATGCCTAAGTAACAGACTTATCATTCTAAGAACCTATTCTTTCTCTATTTCGACAGTAGCACTCCCCTCCTTTCGGAGGGGTTGGAGGAGGCTTTCTATCATACCATCTTTAAGATGTATTGTTCTATCTGTGATGTGTGCGAGCCCCTCATCGTGTGTAACAATGACGAAAGTCTGACCGAACTTATCACGTAAATCGAAGAAGAGTTGATGCAACTCTTGTTTGTTCTTTGTGTCCAAGCTACCTGAAGGCTCGTCTGCAAGGATGACAGCAGGATTGTTTACCAATGCTCGAGCTACTGCTACACGTTGCTTTTCACCACCTGATAGTTCGTTTGGCTTATGACTTGAACGGTCACTTAAGCCCATAAACTCTAATAGTTCCTCAGCTCTCTGACGTGCTTCCTTCGTATTCTTACCTGCAATATAAGCTGGAATCATGATGTTTTCAAGGGCAGTGAACTCTGGTAAGAGCTGATGAAACTGGAAGACAAAGCCGAGATGTTGGTTACGAAAGTCGCTCAACTTCCCCGTTGAAAGACGCCCAACGTCAATACCATCTACGATAACAGAGCCATCATCAGGCTTGTCCAACGTACCGATAATCTGTAATAAGGTGGTCTTACCAGCGCCAGATGGGCCGACAATACTCACCACTTCACCTTTATTAATATGCAAGTCGATGCCCTTCAGCACCTGAAGTGAACCGAAACTCTTGGTTATATTCTTAATATCTATCATAGTTTTGTTTAATATTAAACCCATGAAACCGATTTTGTTATAGCTATCATTAACTCCATAGATACCTACACCTTATTATGAATCCACTCCCTCACAGCTTCATAAGCACTGCGTTCCTCCGTATGCTGTGGCTGAGCGAACGTCATATCATCCATTTCACTCCCATATTGATCAGGGAAAATAATCATCAAAGTCTTACCTTTAAAGTATCTATTCACCTCATCAGGCAGTCGTTCCATCGCACTTTTATAAGAGATAGTACCCTTACGAGCCGTAACAATAACAAAGAGATGATCCTTACTGACCTTTGTTGCAAGGTCGGGTAACTCATTCCAATGCTTCATTGGTACATATTCCGCTCTGACACTGGCGAAGTTATTATGGATATATTCATTGATCAGTTGCAGCGTATCCTTCCTTCCATGGAAGATTATCCTACATTCCAGATTCTCTGTCATACGTGCCAAGCGCTCCAACCAACGGTAGAAACCCGGCTCAAACTCTGCTCTGGAAGGAACAATAACCTGTATCCTACGCACAGTATTCAGAGGTTGCATGATACGAGTGATGATAATCTGACGACTCAACCCATTGTAAAGACTGCGCGTAAACTCACCCCAGAAACCTTTACTTATATTATGATGGAAATGTAATCCCATCAGTATCTCTGAAGCCTGGAACTCTTTAAAGGCATGTTTGATACCATTAGCAATATTAGCAGCAATACGAACCTGTGTCGTCATGGGCACATCTGAAGCACTTGCAAGGTGCTGCAAATGCTCCAAGAGTCGTTGTCCTTCCGCTTGATTATGCCGCATATTAACATCATCATACACAACATTCAATGCAACCAACTCACGTTTCAGCTTCGGATTACGCATCATTGTTGCCATAGATACCAAGTTATCAGCATATTCCGGGTACTTTACAGGGATAAGAATCTTCTCATCATTAACGGTCTTTACCAACTCTGGCTCTTTCTTTTCCTTTAATCGGAGTCGTTGTGCAGCCCATTCTGTTACTACAGTTGAGATAACACAAGTGAAAAGAATCATGATAACAATACCATTCAGCACCTCATCACCAAAGAGATAAACACCCGGAGAGATCTCCAAACGCCTGCCCACCATCACCATAGCAATAGCTCCTGCTGCATGTGCACTGGTTAATCCGAACATCATATGCCCAGCCAAACGGGGCATACGGAACACCCCTGCAGCCAAATAAGCAGCTATCGCCTTACCTAAAGTACCGAACAAGACAAGGCAGAAGACGACCCAAAGGATATGAGTTCCTTGAAACAACAGACGAACATTGATCAACATTCCCACACCAATCAAGAAGTAAGGAATGAACAATGCATTACCTGTAAACTCTATACGATTCATCAATGGAGATACCCTTGGGATGAAACGGTTCAGTATAAGACCAGAGAGGAAAGCACCAAAGATGCCCTCTAAGCCTATAGCATCCGACAAAGCAGCAGAGAGAAACACTACTGCCAAGATAAAGATAAACTGCATAACAGCATCTGAATAACGGCGCAAGAACCAACGCGTGAGGCGTGGAATAACAAGAATAAGCCCTATGCTATAAACAAAGAACTTCACAACGAACAATACCCAAAAGCCTATTCCGCCTTCTCCTTGGAAAGAGTTAACGATAGACGCCATAACGATCAGTGCCATGAAGAGCGCCATCATAGAAGACCCGACACTCAATGTTGAGCTTGTATGTCGTGTCAATCCATAACGTCCAACAATAGGATAAGCAATGAGAGTGTTAGAAGCCATGATGGCAGAAAGGAGCAAAGCCGCCAACGGAGTATAACTTAACAGACTCACACCCATAAAATAAGTCATGGCAAACGGAACAAGAAAGGTTAGCAAACCGAACACAATAACACGTGTCCGGTTCTTCTTCAGGCCTTCCATGTCCATCTCAAGTCCCGCTAAGAACATTATATAATAGAGTCCGACACGTCCAAAAAGTTCGAAAGAAGCATCACGCTCCAATATGTTCAACCCATACTTACCAACGATAACACCAGCCAACACCATTCCAATAATATGTGGAATACGCAGTCGCCCCATGATGATTGGTGAAAGAAGAATCATCAACAGAACAACGAAAAATATCAATGTCGGGTCGGTTATCGGGAAATACTGGGATAAATTTAACATGAACGTCTATTAATAATGTTGTATGCAAAGTTACGAAAAAAGTTTTGCAACAGTCCATATTCGTATGTATTCATAGCTTATAAAGAATAAAAAATCCTGCATTAAATAGTCTTTCACATAGGTGGAATCCGACAAATTCTCGTCTCTTGTTCGTTACTTCTCCCCCATTGTATGAGCGTATGAAATAAAACTCATAGTTACAAAAGAAGTTGAAAAGAAGCAAACAAAGCTCATAAAAGAACAAAATAGAATGACAATATGTTGCCTATATTACAAGAAAAGTAGTATTTTTGCAGACGAAAGGTATATTAAACAATTAAAGAAAGAACTTATGAAAGTAGCAATTGTTGGTGCCAGTGGTGCTGTAGGACAAGAACTCCTGCGCCTCTTGGATGAAAGAAACTTCCCTTTGGATGACTTGGTGTTATTCGGTTCAACCCGTTCAGCAGGTAGAAAGTACACCTTCAAAGGTAAGGAATATGAAGTGAAGCTACTTCAACACAATGATGATTTCAAGGGTGTTGACATTGCTTTCACCAGTGCAGGTGGTGGTACATCAGCAGAATTTGCGGAGACTATCACCAAATACGGTGCTGTGATGATCGACAACTCCAGCCAATTCCGTCAGGATGATGATGTCCCATTGGTTGTTCCAGAGATAAACGCTGAGGATGCATTGGTTCGCCCACGTGGCATCATTGCCAATCCTAACTGTACAACCATTATGATGGTTGTCGTATTGAACCCTATTGAGAAGCTCAGCCATATCAAAAAGATTCACATCAGCAGCTATCAGAGTGCTTCAGGTGCAGGTGCTGCAGCCATGGAAGAGCTGATACAACAATATAAAGAACTTGTGGAAACAGGCGAAGTAAAGACCATCAACAAGTTCCCACATCAGCTTGCATATAACGTCATCCCACAGATTGATAAGATGATGGATAACGATTACACGAAGGAAGAGGTGAAGATGTTCAACGAGACACGTAAGATCATGCATTCGGACGTACGTACATCAGCTACCTGTGTTCGTGTTTCATCACTCCGCAGCCACTCTGAAGCAGTATGGTTTGAGACAGAACGCCCATTGTCAGTTACTGAAATACGTGACGCTTTGAAGTCTGCTCCTGGCGTAACACTTGTTGATGACCCACAGAATTATGTCTATCCAATGCCTCTTGAGAGTGCAGGTAAGGACGATGTCTTCGTTGGTCGTATCCGCAAAGACCTTGCTGATGACAATGGTAGTACGCTTTGGCTCACTGGTGACCAGATACGTAAGGGTGCAGCACTTAATGCAATACAGATTGGAGAATACCTTATTAAGGTAGGAAACATTAAGTAATAATAGAGAATTATGATAAGATTAAATGCATTTTTCAAGGTAAAAGCAGGTGTTACTACCGCACAGGTAAAGGCACTTACTGATGAACTCGTTGAAAGTTCGCGCAAAGATGAGGGTAACAAGGGTTACGATCTCTTTGAAAGTACTACCCAACCAGGTGTTTACATGTTCTGTGAGAGTTGGGAGAATGCTGAACTTCTGAAACGTCATGCAGCCTCAGAGCACTTCACTCGTATTGTTCCGGAGCTGGAAAAACTAACTGACGGCGGTTTAAGTATCGAACAATTTAAGAGATAACAAACAGCCCCTCCTGCATAAGGAGGGGCTGATTGTTTTATAAGAGGCATCTGTTTTCTACTTATTCTTCTTGTAATAAGCCACAGCAGCTGCCACGTTTTCCTTCACAGCACGTGATGAATAGGTTGCACCAGTAGCACCATCAACCGTCTGTGCCTTGGCTGCCTTAGCCACTTTCATCCCATTAAACTTTGGTAAGAGCACCTGTTTAACACGGTCAAAGAACTTTGGACTCTCACGATTAGGCAATGCCTCAACCTTTACTACTTTGTTATTCTTAATGTAAACTTCCAAAGGTGTTGCACCTTTAAAGCCTTTCACATTCGGAGTAAGACTGGTTGTGTTAACCACATACGTACCATCAGCTTGCTTATACATTACTTGCCCTTGCTGTATAGCTGCAAAAGCGACACCCGTTGCGAGCAGAACCGTCATGGAAACTGCAAATATTTGTTTCTTCATTATTATTGATTTTATACTTAAAATACATCTTTAAGACTACAAATATACGGAAAAAGTATAACGTGAAGCATTGTTATTTATGTTTTTTAACGGTTAACATAACCTTCAGAGTATTCCTATTGAAGAATCAGAGTTGGGATAAATACTGACAGTATATAACCAGATACAACTTAAACATTCCTCTTCACAAAAGGTATTAATCAGAGAATTATGTAAAGGAAAATCACATTCCACTTTTGAAAGACGCTCTTTTACGTTGTAAAAGGGCACCTTTTGCATGGTAAAAGGGCATCTTTTACACATCAAAAGGGCGTCTTTTACATTGCAAAAGACGCCCTTTCACTTTCCAAAATATAACCTTCTGATTGTCTGATGATTACAAAGCCACTAAAACAACGTATTTGTTGAAAAACTCATTCACGAGGTCTTCATTATTGTAATATTATTTCAACAACAATATATCATCATCAAATGACAGACAATCCATGAGAGAACAAAACATGACGTCCTACCAACTGTCTAACAGAAAGACGATCTCCTCATCACAACCTGCCGTTATCATGCCAAGATAAAAGCCACAATTCAGTAATTTATCAACACGAGAAAAATCGGAAAAGAGCGTAAATAAAAGCCAAAGACTTATTGCTTTCAGGATTTTATTTGTACATTTGTGAACATAAACAATCGATACCAACTATGAAATATATACTAATTCCAGATGCAGGAAGCATCCGTCAGTTGCCATTCTACTTTGCAATAGAAGAGTATGTGGCACGACGTTACAACGATGATGATTACTTTATGGGATGGAGAGTGAACCCAACAGTCATGTTAGGGCGCAACCAACTCATTGAGAATGAAGTGAATACTGATTACTGTCATGAGCAAAACATAGATATCTTCAGGCGAAAGAGCGGCGGTGGATGTATCTATGCAGACACGGGATGTATCCAGTTTTCTTACATTTCCCGCACCTCTAATGCCAACGAAGCATTTGTACAATACATGCAACGCATGGCAAATATCCTGCATAGTCTGCACATCAATGCTGAATTATCTGGCAGAAATGATATTATTCTTGATGGCGCTAAGGTGTCAGGATGTGCCTTTTATCAGCTTACGAATCGCAGTGTATTGCATAATTCTGTCCTCTTCGATACACAGTTAGACCATTTATCACATGCGCTTACACCCTCAAAGGAGAAGCTGCAAAGCAAAGGAATAGAATCCGTAAGACAACGTGTGACAAACATTGCGCAACACACTCAGATTGACATCATTGCCTTTATGGATTACGTAAGACAAGAGATGTGTGGCAATGAAATCTTGGAACTCACAGAAGAAGACATGAGAAACATTTCCGAAATAGAGAAGGAACTGGCTTCACATGATTTTGTCTACGGAAAAAACCCAAAGTACTCTGTAGTAAGGAAACACCGTTTTGAGGGTGTTGGCACCATCGAAGCACGCATAGAACTGAAGAACAACGTCATCAGTGGTATTGATATGGCTGGTGATTACTTCCTTTTGGGCGACATTGACCATGATCTTCTGAAGCCTCTAAAAGGGAAAGAATTCACAAGAGAAAGCGTCAGTGAAGTTTTGAAAGACATTGATTTGTCGACAATCATACGTGGATTGCAAGCACGTCAGCTGCTCCGCCTGCTCTTTGGGTGTGAACCTCACGTCATGAAACCTGAATGGTTGAAGATTGATCTGACGTCGAAGAAGTCGACAGGGGAGACTGCTGGTATCCTTGCCAAGCACCATATGAATACCATTTGCACCAGCGGACTATGTCCAAACCGTGCAGAATGCTGGATGGCACGTACTGCAACACTAATGATTGGCGGTGATATATGTACCAGGAAGTGCCGTTTCTGCAACACATTGAGCGGAAAACCCAGACGACTTGATGAGAAAGAACCACAACGTGTGGCTGAATCCATCAAGGCACTCGCCCTGCGTTATGCCGTTATCACATCCGTTGACCGTGATGATCTGCCCGATTACGGTGCTGACCATTGGATAAAGACGATTGAAGCCATACGTAAAGAGAACCCAGAAACAAAGATTGAACTACTCATTCCCGACTTTATGGGACGTGCAGAGCTTATTCATAAAGTAATGGAGACACACCCGCACGTAGCGGGACACAACATGGAGACCGTCAGAAGACTGACGCCCACGGTTCGATCCGTAGCAAAATATGACCGCAGCCTTGATGTTCTCAGAGAGATTACCCGATGTGGTATTACGGCAAAGACGGGCTTCATGTTAGGACTGGGGGAGACACACGAAGAGATTCTTGAGACAATGGATGACATACTTGCCACTGGTTGCAAACGATTAACACTGGGACAATACTTGCAACCCACAGCACATCATTTGCCCGTAATGGCTTATATCACCCCAGAACAGTTTGCTGAATATAAGCGCATAGCGTTAGCAAAGGGATTCAAGCACGTTGTCAGCGGTCCGCTTGTGCGCTCATCCTATCACGCAGCAGAGTCTTAAACACCAGAAACAATAAAAGGTGCTTCCCAAACAGGAAGCACCTTTTATATATTTTGTCGACTGTTGAGCCAGCTGATTACTCAGCAACCTGAACTGTAGCACGACGGTTGAAAGAGATAGGAGACAATGTCTCAACACCACCCTTACCAACAGTAGAAATCTTATTGTTCTCAACACCCATCTTAACAAGCTCGTTAGCAACAGTAGCAGCACGACGCTCAGAGAGCTTCTGGTTGTAAGCAGCAGTACCAGTAGCACTATCAGCATAACCAGTAACGAGGAGATTGTTGTTGTTGTCCTTAGCATACTTAGCAAGAGCCTGTACGTTTACGAGATCCTTCTGAGAAGCGATTGTAGACTTGTTGATGTTGAAGAATACAGAAACAGGAGTATTAACCAACTGCTTAACAGACTCAGATGGAGTCTCTGCAGGCTTCTGATTAGCCAGTTCTTCACGCAAACGAGCATTCTCAGCTTCGGAATCACGAAGCTTAGCATTCAATGCATCGAGAGCTGCTTGGTGCTGTGCGTTGATAGCTTCAACATCTGGTGTCTTGCTCCATGTAGCCTTTCCAAGGTTAAAGTTCAGACCAACCTCAGCGTAGAGGTTATTGTCATGAGACTCCCAGAAGCCTCTATCGTTCTTGCTGTCGAAGCCATCAAGTCCTGCTTCGTAGCGATTCCAACCAGCCTCAAGGTATACACCAAGGTTCTTGCAGAGCTTCCAAGAAGACTGAATACCTGCGCTCAAGCCTGTTGCATACTTGTCTTTAGACATTGAACGACCAACACCTGCACCGATAAATGGGATAACATTCCATACACGGTTCTCATTGTAACCACAAAGAAGGTTACTAAGATTGAACATTACCTGCTCTTGAGCAATCCAATACTTGTTTCCATTATCGAGACGAGACGCATGATTGTCTGTGTCACCGACACGTTTTCCCCAGATACCCTGTACCTTTGTACGAAGACCAATACCTGGTGTGAACCACTTACCGATAGCAAATGAAGCACCAGGGTTAGCACGGAAACGCTTCAATGGGCTTGATGCCTCATTGCGACCATGCTCCTGATCAGAATACCAAGCATTCCAATCTGCACCAATCTGGATGAACCAATTGCTCCAGAAAGAGTTTGTTGCGACACTATACTTCTCTGTAAGAGCGTCGTCCTGTGCAAAAGTGGTCATAGAAACACCAGCTAATGCCAATACAACTAATAATTTTTTCATAACTTTATTTGTTTAACTAACTCAAATTGTTTGTATTAAGACACCGTCGTTAACGGCATTTCACCTTATTAAAAACGGTCGCAAAGATAACAATTATATTTTAATGTGGTCTTTTTTTTCAATAAAATACAGCTTATTTAACGTAGATAACAAAAGAATTATAAATGGTTTAGATAAGCCTTTCACTATCAGTTGTCAACTATCAAAGAGATGTTCAATGTCATGTTGTTGCATAATGGCAATAATAGGAGTACCAGAAGGCGTATAATTAACATTACTGCACGCAAAAAGTTCATTGACAATACTCTCCATTTCACTATTACTCAGCACTTGTCCTTGCGGGATTGCCGCATTACGAGCAAGGCTAAGCGCCAACACATGGTCTATCTCTTCCTTCACATGCGTACCACTTTCTATGGCAGCAGCAACCATATCAGTAATAAGTGTTACTGCATTGAGTCCTTCAATACCTGCAGGTACACCATTAACAGCGTAACTTCCTCCCCCAAGGTTGTCGAGTTGGAAGCCCATCTCCGTCATTTCAGGTAAGATATGATCAAGGATGACAGAGTCTGAGACCGAGAATTGGACCATTTCTGGGAAGAGAACCTTCTGCGAATGTACCTTATGTTCGGACAACTGACGAAGATATGCCTCATATAATATACGTACGTGCGCGCGATGTTGATTGATAATCATCAGTCCAGACTTGACTGCTGTCATGATATAACTACCCTTATATTGATAATGTGTAGGCGATTTGTCCTCTATCATAGCCGTTGCATCAGGCGCAGTTGCTACTGATGAGATAATTGTTTCTCCATTATCAACATTACCAATAGGCGTATCCTCCTGTCCAAAGAGGTCTGTCTGAGGTGTTTCTGTGTTGGTATCCAACCCTGCATAAAGGCTTTCCCAGCTTTCAGTATTAGTTGTTCTTTGTGGCTGAGACGACTGTTTAAAAGGATTATACTGTGGGTTGAAACTTATTTTCGGCGCAGACGTACTCCCATTAGGGTTGAAAACAGGGATATCAGGCTTCCCTTCTGTATCAAAATCAATGGAAGGAACATCATTAAACTTACCCACAGCCTCCTTCACCGATGCTAGTAGAATCTGCCAAATAGCCTGTTCATTCTCGAATTTTATCTCTGTTTTTGTTGGATGTATGTTCACATCAATGTTCTCAGCAGGGACTTCAAAATACAGAAAGTACGGAATTTGCTCTCCCTGAGGTATGAGTCTGTCGAATGCTGTCATGACTGCCTTATGAAAATAGGCATGCTTCATATAGCGTTCGTTGACGAAGAAGTACTGCTGCAGTACCTTCTTACGTGCTGACTCGGGCTTCCCTACGAAGCCATGAATACGACATAACGATGTATCAACACCTATTGGGAGCAGATCTTGGTTGAGTCTTTTACCAAAAACCTCCACTATGCGCTGGCGATAGCTACATGAACGTAGATTAAAAAGCTCTGTTCCATTGCTATGAAGGGTAAAAGATATCTGGGGATAGACTAATACTATACGTTCAAAAGCAGTGATAATATTATTCAATTCTGTTGTGTTCGACTTCAGAAACTTACGCCGAGCAGGGACATTAAAGAAGAGATTCTCCACCGTGAAGTTACTTCCTACAGGACAAGCACACGGTTCCTGCCCAACAAACCGACTACCAGAGATCGTTAGTTGAGTTCCTAAATCCTCTCCTTCCATACGTGTTTTTAAGTCAATCTGTGCCACCGCAGCGATGGAAGCCAATGCTTCACCACGGAAACCCATCGTGTGAAGAGAGAAAAGATCATCCGCTTTGCGTATCTTTGACGTTGCATGACGCTCGAAAGAGAGCCGGGCATCAGTCTCAGACATACCCTTTCCATCGTCAATAACTTGAATAGAGGTACGTCCAGCATCAACGATTATCACATTAATGTTGCTTGCTCCGGCATCAATAGCATTCTCAACCAACTCCTTTACGACCGAAGCAGGGCGCTGAATGACCTCTCCTGCAGCAATTTGGTTGGCCACACTATCAGGTAAAAGTTGTATAATGTCACTCATAATCTACCCTATTAGACTAAAAAACAGTATAATAAACAAAACAATAACACCTGCAGAAAGAGCCAAAGCAACCCAAAGTGCTGTGTATCTTATACTGCGATGCCTCAAAACACGGGGGCGTAGACTTCCCGCAATACGCTTCTGCATCTGCTCATGATAGCTATCTTGAGTTGTACTTTCCCCACTCGCCTCCTGTCGGTTACGGCGTTCAAGTTCCTTTAGTAGCTCCTTTCGCTCATCAACATACATGTATTCATGATGAAAACGACGTGGGCGTGATGATTGAAAAAACATGATTATTGTGCGTAATTACGATATGTTGCATGCTAAAATGATCACTCTACGTGCTGACGAGGGGGCAAAGCCACCTGTGCATTACGAACAGTTGCACTCGTTTTACGTGCTGCCCGGCGGAAGATATCATGCTTATCCTTGGGTCGAACATCATCAAAAAGCTCAAAATGAGGTAACGTTAATTTATCAGAAGGTATCTGTGTCATTGGACTTATGACGCCATTTGCCTTAGACATCCATATCTTCTTCAGCTTACGTTCTGGTGAAATGAACATCCTAAGCGTATCCGTCTCTGTATAATCATGTCCTATTAACGTACTATCCTTGTCTGTATGATAGAATATAACCTCAACATTCCCCCAAGCATCAACCCTTCTTAATGCTCCATCAGTGAAGTAAGCATGCATCATCTTTGATGATATCTGATTGTAATGCTTCTTATCTGGAAGCGTTTCTATAGAGAAAGCATTCCCATATACTAATGCATCACGTATCGTTGAGTCGTTCAGATAAGCCTTAATGGAGTCACCTACCAACTGACGATTCCCACTCCAAACGATAGGATAATCATACATTGTCATGCAGGAATCCTTTGTATTGAAGACAAGAAAGCCACAAACAGCCTGTATATCCGTACGAAAGGCACGCACATTGTTCACTCCATAGATCTCACGATACATCCGTGGAGTATTCATATGGAACCCTTTCATACTGATTGTATCTGCATGTACGAAGAGAGTGTCACCCTTTGAGAACTCTTTAGCTACTGGTCCAGGGTTTCCACCAAAGGCTATTGCCGCTGAATCAGTATAATGTAGATAGTCACCTTGGAAGGCATGCTTGCTTTTATGGTCTATATAGTAAACATTTCCTTCGCCAGTTCCTTCGTGTGTGTTACTGTTATAGGTAAGATCACGCCCCGTTATAGTGCGTTGTTTTACATTATCTACAATCTTAACATTACCATGTCCCTCACTATGACCAGTCTTTTCATTATAGAAGACATTATCTCCTGTAATGATACGGTGGTTCACTTTATCAACAATCTTCACACTTCCATGTCCTTCTGCATCTCCTGTTGCACTATTATAGATGATGTTGTCACCTTCAACATCTTGTCGAGGAGAGGTTATAGTAGAACGGCCATTTAGCTCCATGTAGTCTGTTTTGCTGTTATAAGTTCCGTCATTCGTATGAACAACCTCCCCTTTCGAAGTGCGAATGACAGATTTCCCAACTACATGGACAAGTCCTGTTGCTGTATTACCATGTGCCTCTGGCGTATTGATACGATACTTTGGCGTACGCATAACAACATTACCAAAGAAGTTAGCATCGTGAGTATCTGTATTATAATCACCTTGATCAGCCACAATAGTATTTCCATTATAAACCAATGTGCCACGTCCACCAAAGTAATTAGCTACCTTAGACGCCATATTATAATCCAGACTGTCACAACGAAGAGACCTTCCAGGCTCCCGAACTACCACATTTTTCCGCACATGAATCATCTGTGCAAAGCCATCATAGTGCATTCTGCGACAATCAAGGGTCACTCCTCCTGGGCGAGTCATGTGTACCAAGCCAAACGCTTTGAACCATTTATCTTTCTCATTGAAGTAAGCACTGTCACAACGTAACGTCATTCCTTTATAACGAAAGCGCACATTGCCCTTCGCAATCTGTACATCTGGCATCTCCATCTGGTTATGACGCAGGTTATCAGCATGGTCAATATAGAATTTTTCACCCTTGACTGTAACTGGATTCTGTGCCTTTACAGGTTGACATAACCATAGCCCAAGCAGGCATAGAATCGTAATTATCATGATTCTATGCCCGCAAAGTATATTGAAATATAACCGTTTTAATGTCATTTAACCCAACCTTCGTATTGGAACTTACAATTCTGATATCTTGGATTGATTCTTACGTAGGTCTCCTTTATCTTCTTTTCCACCCAATTATGAATCATTTCCTGTCGGCGATGAGCCACAACTATATCTTTCATTGCCTGGAAATCCTCTGTAATCGTTGCCCTATGTTCTGGAATACGGCTCTTAAGTTTTACGATTGCACAAACAACCTTACCCTTTGCATCAACCATTTGGAACGGAGCAGAGACTTCTCCGACCTTCAGACCTTCCACAACACGAGCTACTTCAGAAGGAAGATCCTTCATTTTGAAGCGTGATGTACGCACATTCTCCGATGAATTAACCATCAAACCATGGTTGTTTTTCGTGTCTTTGTCATCAGAAAGATATGCTGTAGCATCCTCAAAGGTAAATTTTCCAGCTTTTATATCATTGTTTATAGAGTCAAGTCGCTCTTTAGCTGCATCTATAGAAGCCATTGAGACATGCGGTTTCAAAAGTATATGACGGACATTTACCTTATCACCTCGCTTATCAACAAGCTGAATGATATGGTATCCGAACTCACTCTCAACTATTTTTGAAACCTTTTTAGGGTCAGTGAGGTTGAAAGCTGCGGCTGCAAAGGCAGGATCAAGCATACCACGACCCATATATCCAAGCTCTCCTCCCTGTCGAGCAGAGCCTGGATCCTCAGAATACAAGCGTGCCAACGTAGCGAAAGAGGTCTCACCCTTTGTCACACGATCAGTATAATCACGCAATTGATTCTTGATTCTATTGACTTCTTCAGGCTCAACCTTTGGTGTTTGTGTCAATATCTCCACCTCAACAGTAGTAGGAATCATGGGGATACTATCCACTGGAAGGTTCTTAAAGTACTCCCTCACTTCTGCTGGAGACACCTTAATATCACCTACAAGCTTCTCCTGCATACGTTGAACAAGCTGTCTGTTCTTGTAATCATCATGCAGATCCTGACGAATCTGTGCCAAACTCTTATGCTGGAAGGCTTCCAGCTTCTCCTTAGAACCGATCTGTGGAAGAGAAATCCAATAGTTTATCTGTTGGTCAATACCTTGTGCTATCTCCGACTCAGTCACTTCTATACTATCCAAAGCAGCCTGATGGAGAAAGAGTTTCTGCACTGCTATCTGCTCTGGGATGATGCAATCAGGGTCACCACCCCACTTTGTTCCTTCAGCTTCACCCTGAAGCTTCATTATCTCTACCTCAGATTTCAATATTGGTTCGTCTCCAACAACCCAGACAACCTCATCAACAACACTACGAGGATCTGTCTGTGTCGTCGCATCTGAGCGTACTGAGTCCGACAATTCAACAGGACCACTGGCACGAAAAGCACCAGCATGTAAGCCCATCGTCATAAGAACTGTCCCTGCAAGCAGGAGTCCTATCTTTCCTTTACTTATCTTCATCGATTTAGTTAATTATCTTTTAGTGCTTATTAACCGTGGCAACCACTTTCGGATCAACCACAACCTTATATCGTTTTCTTAATGCTTCAACCCAATTCTTCTCCAATTCATCTTGATAATCTGCCACAACAAGACCACGAACATCATCCATTCCTTCTGGCGCTTTTACCTTTTTGCCAAAGGTTGCATCAATAGGATAATCCTTCATTGGTGCTATTGTGGTGTCTTTTTTGAAGACATCACGGTCTACATAAGCGTTATCACCCTTACGGAAGATGCCTTTCTCCACTCGGATACGTATCACACTGTCAGCATTGAACGTCTTACGCAATGCCTCAGCCCACTTACTGAAAGGAAGGTTCTTCACACAATTCTTCACTGCCGCTACGTCTTCACGCTTCCGTACATGGTAGGCAATACCCTTAAAACGTGGTTCTGACCACTTATATTGCTTCTTATGCTTACTGAAATAAGCCTCAAGTCCAGCCTCATCCTTGGCAGCTTTGTCCCAGACGGTGCGGTTGCTCATCTCAATCATCAGTAAACCGTCATGATATTCCTTAATGAGATTACGCAAATCAGCATCCTTCTCCTCCATATCAGCAAGTCTCTTGCTAAGTATCTGCTCCTTTGTCACGCCATTACCAGCCTGCTTTGCGAGAGAATCTATCTTCTGATCTATAATCTGATCACGCAATCCACGCATATCAATGAACTGCATTATATCTGCACGAACCGAATCATAAGGAGGGAAATCCTCATGTCCTGTCATCTTAATAATATGATATCCAAACGGACTTAACACCGGTCTGCTGATTTCTCCAGGCTTCAACGACAGCATTGCAGTCTCAAACTCCTTCACAGTCTGACCCTTCTGAAGCGGTGGAAGTTCGCCACCCTTAACAGCAGAGGACGCATCAGCTGAGTATCTCTTAGCTAAGACAGCGAAATCAGCACCATGTTTCAAAGCCGTATAGATAGAATCAGCCAACACTTTTGCTGCTACTTCTTCATCCTTAGTGGAGCGTTGATTCATTCCGATGAGGATATGAGAACACCGCCACAAGCCCCCATTAGCATTCACTTGCTGCTGCGTTTCACGATAAAGTCTGCGCGCCTCAGTCTCAACATCAGCATCTGAGATCATCGTTGGGCGTACTTGCTGATCCCGATAATTCAGAAACTCTTGTTTAAACGACTTCAATGTATCAAGATGCGCATCCATTGCAGCCTGCACTTTGAGCTTATAATTGATAAAGAGGTCAAGATATTCATTCACACTCTTTTTATCTATTACTCCTTCAGAGTTATTCTTATTATAGGAATACTCGAATTCCGAGCGACTCACTGGTCGCCCATTGATTGTCATGATAGTAGGGTCAGACTGCCCATAAGCCATTGTTGTGGAGAGCAGTGCGACTGACAGAATTACCTTGATTTTCATTGTTATCATTTAAAACGCACGTACCCTCTCCACTGATAAGACAGAGAAGAGGGCCGAATCTTTATACTCGTGTATTATTCTGGACGTGAATAGTTTGGTGCTTCACTGGTGATTGTGATGTCATGAGGATGACTCTCCATAACGCCGGCATTTGTGATTCGAGTGAACTTAGCATTGTGCAAATCTACGATAGAGCCTGCACCGCAATAGCCCATACCTGAACGTAGGCCACCAGTCAGCTGATAAATAACCTCCTGAACAGTTCCTTTGTAAGGCACACGACCAGCAATACCTTCTGGAACAAGCTTCTTTGCGTCAAAGACATCACCCTGGAAATAACGGTCACGTGAACCATTCTTCTGCTCCATAGCCTCTAACGAACCCATACCACGATAACTCTTGAACTTACGTCCATTGAAGATGATGGTGTCACCAGGAGACTCTTCAGTACCAGCAACAAGTGAACCGATCATCACAGAGCTACCTCCTGCTGCCAAAGCTTTGACAACATCACCTGAATAACGCAAACCACCGTCAGCTATCAAAGGTACACCTGTTCCCTCAAGCGCTTTATAAACATCGTAAATCGCAGTCAGCTGTGGTACACCAACACCTGCAACGACGCGTGTCGTACAGATGGAACCAGGACCAATACCAACCTTTACGGCGTCAGCACCATTGTCAACAAGGAACTTAGCAGCCTCACCTGTAGCTATATTTCCTACAACTACATCAAGGTTGGGGAAGGCAGACTTCACATCACGGAGCTTACCTATCACACCTGCGGAATGGCCATGAGCCGTATCAATGACGATGGCATCTACACCAGCTGCTACCAAAGCTTCAGCACGTTCCATGGTATCAGCTGTTACACCAACGCCTGCTGCCACACGCAAACGGCCTTTCTCGTCCTTGCAAGCCATTGGTTTATCCTTGGCTTTCGTAATATCTTTGTAAGTAATCAAGCCGACAAGATGATTCTCACGGTCGACTACTGGGAGTTTCTCAATCTTATTTTCCTGCAGGATCTGCGCTGCAGCAGTAAGATCTGTCTGCTGATGAGTCGTAACAAGATTATCCTTTGTCATCACTTCATCAATGAGTTTGTCTAACCGACGTTCAAAGCGCAGGTCACGATTAGTCACGATACCAACCAGATGATTCTCTCCATCAACAACGGGAATACCACCAATATGATAGTCAGCCATCATGTCAAGCGCATCTTTTACCGTGCGTCCCTGACGGATAGTAACCGGATCATAAATCATTCCGTTCTCTGCTCGCTTCACAATTGCCACGTTACGGGCCTGATCTTCGATGGTCATGTTCTTATGAATCACACCAATACCGCCTTCACGGGCAATGGCTATCGCCATAGAGCTTTCCGTTACGGTGTCCATAGCCGCCGTAACAAAAGGCACATTGAGGTCAATGTGACGTGAGAACTTGGTTTTCAACTCTACCTCTTTAGGCAGAACTTCAGAATAAGCCGGGATTAAAAGGACGTCATCGTAGGTCAATCCGTCCATCGTGATTTTATCTGCAACAAATGATGACATAGTGTATTAAGAAATTTATTGCATGCAAATTTACTAATTAAAATCCAAACATACAGGCTTTTTGCCGTTTTTCTCACCTGCCATTAAAAGTATTTAACGGCACAAGCAACAAGCATGTATTCATCCATTGACTAAAGACAGAATACTGTAAGATTTAAGTTTGCTTTCCGTTCATCGATACATGAGCAAGCCAGCAATGATGGTCAATTGTAAAAAATGTTCACTTCAAGAAAACAAAAGGTATCCTTTTACATTCTAAAAGGGCACCTTTTGCATGGTAAAAGATACCCTTTTGAGACGCAAAAGACGCCCTTTTGCAACGTAAAAGGGCATCTTTTAAAACGTGATTTATAACAATTTGATTATCACTTAGTTACAAAGTCATAAAAAGTCAGATATATAAAGAAAAACAAGAGAGCATCACTTTAAAATTGTAAAGTCATTTCAACAAAAGAAAGAAGTCTCCTTTTACTAAGTAGAACACAAACAATAAAAGGCACATCTCATATGTAAGATATGCCTTTTAAACTATTTAATTAGCCATTTCTGACAGGAATTTGATTCGGACAAGACGAATAAGTTCTTCGCTATACTCACCGTCAAGATCTTCCATTGCAGCTTCAATATCATCTGTTTCACTATTCATGAAATAATCATAGACATCATCTATCTGGTCCTCATCATAGACATCCTCAAGGAAATAATCAATGTTCAGCTTTGTTCCACTGTACACTATCTCTTCAACCTTGTACAAAAGATCATCAAAATCAAGCCCTTCAGCCGATGCAATATCATCAAGTGGCAACTGCCGGTCAATGCTTTGGATGATCTTTACCTTCTGCATTGACTTCTTTGCAACCGTCCGAACGCGCAGTTCTTCTGGTCTTTCAATATTGTTTTCCTCACAATATGACTTGATAAGCTCGTAGAATTCGCGTCCATAACGCTTAGCTTTACCAGCTCCGACACCTTGTATATTCTGCAACTCCTGCTCATTGACAGGGTACATCATTGCCATCTGCTCCAAAGAAACATCTTGGAAGATGACATAAGGAGGTATATCCAACTTATGTGCGACCTTCTTTCTAAGACTTTTCAGCATAGAGAAAAGCGTAGGATCAAGTACTGCCGTACCTGACATAGGCTCTTCATCGGACTCTTCATCCTTGAATTCAGTGTCCATCACTATCATAAACGATTCAGGAGACTTCATAAAGCGCTTCCCAGCGGCTGTTAATTTCAGCAGACCATAGTTGTCTACATCCTTCTTTAGGTATCCTGCAAGCAATGCTTGACGCACAACAGGATTCCATATCTTCGGATCTTCATCTTCACCAGCACCAAAATCGTCCAGTTCATCATGTTTATGATCCTTCTGATCATCAGTAGCTCTACCCTTTACAAAGTCTATCACATACTCCTGAAGGAAGTTCTCTTTCAGTTCCTTTACAGCTTTTAGAATCGTCAGAAGATAGTCCTTGCCCTCTATCTTCGTCTTTGGATGAAGACAATTGTCGCACATTCCACAATTACATTTGGCATATTCTTCACCAAAATAATGAAGAAGCATCTTTCTCCGGCAGACAGAAGACTCAGCATAGGCTTCTGTTTCCTGTAACAACTGACGCCCAATATCCTGCTCAGCGACTGGCTTTCCCTCCATGAACTTCTCAAGTTTCTTCAGGTCATTCTTAGAGTAGAACACGACACAAATGCCCTCTTCGCCATCACGCCCAGCACGTCCCGTCTCTTGATAATAACCTTCAAGGCTTTTCGGGATATCATAATGGATAACAAAACGCACATCTGGTTTATCGATTCCCATACCGAAAGCTATCGTTGCAACAATGACATCAATCTCTTCCATCAGGAAATCGTCCTGTGTTTTCGACCGAGTTTCAGAATCAAGGCCAGCATGATAAGGTGCTGCTTTTATATCATTGGCTTGCAGAATGGCTGCCAATTCTTCTACTTTCTTCCGAGATAGACAGTAAATGATACCACTTTTACCTGCATGTTGCTTGATAAACTTGATGATTTGCTTGTTAGTATCGTCGTCATTCTTCTTTGGTCGTACTTCATAATAGAGATTCGGACGATTAAAAGAGCTCTTAAACTCTGCACAATCCTCTATCCCCAAGCTGCGAATGATGTCCGTTCGCACCTTATCAGTAGCCGTCGCAGTGAGTGCAATGACTGGTGCCAGCCCTATTGTCTCTATGGCATGACGGATCTTTCGATACTCTGGGCGGAAGTCATGTCCCCACTCTGAGATACAATGTGCCTCATCAATAGCATAAAAACTTATCTTCACTGACTTCAGGAATTCCATATTCTCCTCCTTATTCAGTGACTCTGGAGCAACATAAAGTAATTTAGTACGCCCTGAAAGGATGTCGGCACGTACGTTGTCTATCTCAGCTTTCTTTAAAGAAGAGTTCAAGTAATGGGCCACACCATCCTCCTCGCTGATACCATTGATGACATCCACCTGGTTTTTCATCAATGCTATTAACGGGGAAACGACAATTGCCGTACCGTCCATAATAAGAGATGGGAGCTGATAGCAGAGACTTTTACCGCCTCCTGTTGGCATTAACACGAACGTATCACGCCCTGCTAATAGGTTACGGATAATAGACTCTTGGTCACCTTTGAACTTATCAAAGCCAAAATAGTGTTTTAGTTTTTCGGTAAGATTGACTTCTTTTGTCATGCTAATAGTTGTTTCTATTCTTTTCCTTGGTCGGTTTGATAGAAAAACATACAGTCTGCAATGGAAATTTCTATCCAAAGCAGACCGTATGGATATGATATTAGTTTGTTTCTGCTTTCTGAATATGGGCTTTATCAAGCTGTTTCCGGACATATTCATCCGTCACATCGAAGTGCTTGATACGTCGAGATGGAACATCAAACATAGCATCCATCATCACAGCTTCTACTATAGAGCGTAAGCCACGGGCCCCAAGCTTATACTCAACGGCCTTATCTACGATGTAATCAAGAGCTTTCTCTGTGAAAGTCAGTTCTATTCCATCCATCTGGAACAGCTTTATATACTGCTTAATAATGGAATTCTTCGGTTCAACAAGAATCTTACGCAGTGCTGCTCGGTCCAATGGGTTAAGATAAGTGAGCACTGGTAGACGACCTATTATCTCTGGAATCAAACCAAAAGACTTCAAGTCTTGTGGTAAAACATACTTCATCAGGTCACTCTTGTCTATCTTTGCAACATTCTGCACAGAGTTATAACCAACCACATGGGTGTTAAGTCGCTGTGCAATCTTACGTTCTATGCCATCAAAGGCACCACCACATATAAAGAGAATGTTCTTTGTATCAACATGGATATAGTCCTGGTCAGGATGCTTACGACCACCCTTTGGCGGGACATTCACCATGGTTCCCTCCAACAGTTTCAGTAATCCTTGTTGAACACCTTCACCACTTACGTCACGTGTAATGCTTGGATTATCACTCTTTCGGGCTATCTTATCAATCTCATCGATGAAAACAATACCGCGTTCAGCGGCAGCTACGTCATAATCTGCCACCTGTAACAAACGAGAGAGAATACTTTCAACATCCTCACCCACATATCCTGCTTCCGTAAATACCGTTGCATCAACAATAGTAAAGGGGACATCGAGGAGTTTTGCTATGGTTTTTGCAAGCAAAGTCTTACCAGTTCCTGTTGAACCAACCATAATAATGTTGCTCTTCTCAATCTCTACACCATCGTCATCCTTAGGTTGTTGCAGACGTTTATAATGATTATAGACTGATACAGACAGGTAACGCTTAGCTTCATCCTGTCCTATGATATATTCATCAAGATACTCTTTTATCTCCTTTGGCTTAGGAACTTTCTTCATTTTGAAGGCTTCTTCCTTCTTTCCTTGCTCCAAAGCACCTGTTTGCATGACAATATTGTAAGCTTGTTGAGCACAATCCTCACAAATATAACCATTCAAACCTGTTATAAGGAGTTTCACATCCTTCTCGCTTCTACCACAAAAACTACACTTTTTCTGGGGCATTATCTACTTCTTTTCTTATTAAAATTTCATCAATCATGCCGTATGCTTTAGCTTCTTCGGCATTCATCCAATAGTTACGATCACTGTCGTTCCACACTTTCTCAAATGTTTGATGAGAGTGTTTACTGATGATTGTGTAGAGTTCTCTCTTAAATTTAAGAATCTCCTGGGCTTCAATTTCAATATCGGAAGCCTGTCCCTGAACACCACCGAGCGGCTGATGAATCATCACACGGCTGTGTGTCAAGGCTGACCGCTTACCTTCCTGACCTGAGACAAGCAATACTGCTGCCATAGAAGCAGCCATACCTGTACAGATTGTAGCTACATTGCTGGATATAAACTGCATCGTATCATAGATACCTAAACCTGCTGTAACACTTCCACCAGGGGAGTTTATATAGATAGAAATGTCCTTCCCTGGGTCAACTGAATCCAAATAGAGCAATTGAGCCTGCAAAGTATTTGCTGTATAGTCGTCTATTGCAGTACCAAGGAATATAATACGATCCATCATCAGTCGCGAAAAAACATCCATCTGAGTAACATTCAACTGACGTTCTTCCAAGATATATGGGTTCAGATATTGTGCTTGTGACTTTACGACATCATCAAGTACCATACCGTTCATCCCAAGATGCTGAGTTGCATATTTCCTAAAATCGTTCATAGTCTTTCCTTTCTTATATATAATAATGTGACAAAAATAGAGGTTATCGACCTCCTAATCATTGTCGTCAGTACAAAGAGCATGCCACGAAAGCGGCTTCTCAAAGCTTATCTTAGACAAAGATAAGGAAAAAAATCGATAACCTCTATATAAGTAAATAATATTTTTTCCTAAAAAATATTATTCATTTACGAGTTTATTAAACTCTTCAAGGCTTACACTCTTCTTGTTTAGTTTCACAACATCCTTCAATGTAGCAGCCAATTTACGGTCAAGTGCAGCCTCAACGAATGAGTCTATATTCTCACGTTTCTTCAACATCTCATCAGCATAGCCGTTAAGATAATCATCAGGAACGTTATTCATGCCATATTGAGCAAACTGAGCACGTGCCATCTGGCGTGCACTCTCACGTACATCATTGTCATCAACCTTGATGCCATGTGCCTGTGCCAACTGTTCCTTTATGAGATGCCAAGTAAGTTCTTTGATGCTTTGCTCGTAATTCTTATCTACGAACTCCTCGCCCTTGTCTTGGTTGTTAGCCAACATGATACGTTTCAAGATGGCATCTGGGAATGTTAGCTTGCCAACCTTCTTCTCACAATAAGCGCGAAGATCCTGGATAAACTTATAATCAGAGTCACCCTTCAGCTGTTCAGCCAAGCCTTCTGCTATAGCTTTACGGAAACCAGCTTCGTCTTTGATGTCAGCAGCCTCGCCATAAACACTCTTCCAGAGCTCAGCATTGTTCTCTGCCTTTACGAAACGAGATATTTCTGTAATTTGGAAAGAGAAATCTCCCTTGTGTTCAGCCACCTCTTCTTTCTTAATCTTAAGCAAAGAAGAAACCTCAATCTCGTTATCTGGATAAGCCTTCGTTGGGTTGAAAGTAATGATATCACCAACCTTTGCGCCATCAAACAGCTTCTTCTGCTTGTCAACTTTGATAAACTGTGGCATTAATGATGCACCTTCAACAGTGATACCACCCTCAAGAGTATTACCATTCTTATCCAATTCGCGAAGATCACCCTTCAACAAGTCACGCTGTTCTGGGTCATATGTCTCAGCTTTGTCGTAGTGTCCTGCACGACTCTGGAACATTTCAACCTGCTGATCGATAAGTTTATCATCAACAGCAATGTCATAGTAGTCAATCTTGTTCTTACCACTAAGCTCCATTTTGAACTCTGGAGCGACTGCAATATCAAACTTGAATACGTATGGAGCATCCTTTTCCAGATCAACAGCTTCCTGACCTTCTGCAGACATGGGCTGTCCCAACATCTGAATCTTATTGTCAGTAATGTACTTCTGCAGGTTCTCTCCAAGAATCTTGTTGATAGCTTCCATCTTAACCTGTGGCCCATACTGACGCTTAATCATACCCATTGGTACCTGTCCTTGACGGAAACCAGGTATATTGGCACGCTTGCGATAGTCCTTAAGGGTTTTCTCAACCTCATCCTTGTAGTCAGACTCTTCGACAGTCAGGGTCATCAGACCGTTAACCTTGTCGGGATTCTCAAATGAAATTTTCATCTCTGATGTTATGTATTTATGTTTATTATTATTTATCAATTACTTATATTTGCCAAGAAGGCACATTAACCCCTTGCAACTTTGGATTGCAAAGATACTCAAAAAAAAGCACATCCTTATAATATATAGGTGGAAAAATGCTTTTTTTAACCTCCTATTCTTCTGCTTCTTTGGCCTCTTCCTGTGCTCGCTTTCTCTGGTCGAGCAACTGGAAGTCCTTCTTCTGAAGAACAAAATCCGTACCGAGATACTTCTCTTTCACTATCTTGTTTGCAGCCAACTCCTCTGGTGTACCTTTGAAAAGGATACGACCTTCAAAGAGAAGATAGGCACGATCCGTGATATTCAGCGTCTCATGGACATTATGGTCAGTGATAAGAATACCGATATTACGGAATTTTAACCGCCAGACAATATGTTGAATATCCTCCACAGCAATCGGATCGACACCTGCAAACGGCTCATCAAGCATAATGAACTTTGGGTCTATCGCCAAACAACGGGCTATCTCACAACGCCGGCGTTCACCTCCAGAAAGTCTGTCACCGAGATTCTTACGCACTTTCTCCAAGCGAAACTCACGTATTAGACTCTCCATCTTGTCAATACGTTCCTGCTTTGACAGTTTCGTCATCTCCAAAACGCTCATGATATTATCCTCCACACTCATCTTACGGAAGACACTTGCCTCCTGTGGAAGATAACCAATACCGGCACGTGCACGCTTATAAACAGGGTAATTCGTAATCTCCTGGTCATCAATATACACATGTCCTTCGTTCGGAACGACAAGTCCTGTGGTCATATAGAAGGATGTTGTCTTGCCGGCACCATTCGGTCCGAGCAGTCCAACAATCTCTCCTTGCCTGACATTGATACTCACACCATTTGCAACGGTACGTTTTCCGTATCGCTTCACAAGCTTATCTGTCCTAAGAACGCTTCCTTCTCCGTCAGGGCGCACTACGATATTATCTGTCTCGCTCATAGCTTTTCATCATTTTGTCATTGGAAAAAGAATATCCAATCGCTGCAAAATTACGAAAATTAAAGCACATACCTACTAATAAAGGTAGAAAAAGAAAAGTACCAATTTAGAATTATCAACATGGGAATAGGTTATAATAAACATATTTTAGAGTAATAAAATATTTATAAGAAAGGGCTTTTCAACTCGGCAGATGCAAGTTAAATATTGTCTTTCATGTTTATATCTCTAATTTTTTAGTTATTTTTGCAAATAAAAACTATATAAAAAATCATGCTTATCTTTAAGTGGTTGAATACATTTGGCAAGTATCTCATGCTCATGGGGCGCACCTTTAGTCGCCCAGAACGCATGCGAATGTTCCTGAAACGCTATGTTAAAGAGATGTCACAGTTGGGAGTTGACTCTATCGGCATCGTCTTGCTCATCTCATTTTTCATTGGTGCTGTTATATGTATCCAGATAAAGCTCAACGTACAGAGCCCTTGGATGCCCCACTGGGTATCGGGTTATGTAACGAGAGAGATCATGTTGCTGGAGTTCTCCAGCAGTATCATGTGTCTTATTCTGTCAGGAAAAGTAGGTTCAAACATAGCATCTGAGCTGGGAACAATGCGCGTTACGCAACAGATTGATGCTCTTGAAATCATGGGTATCAACTCTGCAAGCTATCTGATACTGCCCAAAACACTGGGACTGATCACGATCATGCCGTTCTTAGTCATCTTCTCTGCAGCAACAGGTATCGTCGGAGCTTATGCCACAGCATACCTCGGACATATCATAACACCGACAGATCTGACTGCAGGTATCCAACATGATTTCAACCCATGGTTCATGTGGATGAGTATTATTAAGGGTATCTTCTTTGCTTTCATCATCTCTACTGTATCGTCATATATGGGCTACACTGTCAAAGGTGGCAGTGTTGAGGTGGGCAAAGCATCTACTGATGCCGTAGTATCTTCGAGTGTTCTCATCCTCTTTAGTGATGTTTTCCTCACACAGATGCTAAGTTAAAAGACGAGAATAGAAGGCAGTCGAGGGATGAAAGGGAGTTAAGACACCCCCGTGACCCCATCACCAAGGATTATGAACATAGGGCAGGGAAGCATAAAAGAATGAAGAAACAACATCATTCTACCCAGTGACTGACATTACATTTATACAGAACAGTTTCAACAACGATACTCAAAACTTGAGGAAACAAGTAAGTTGCAGAATGCATTTCACTATGAAATAGTAAATAAGCATGCAGCAACAGACTGAGAGAACAAGACCAACGTCTTCACTCACTTTCATACTTTGACTCCTCATGACTTCTGAAAATTATGATTGAAGTAAAACATCTCTATAAGTCATTCGGTGACAAAGAAGTACTGAAGGACATCAATACTGTCTTTGAAGATGGTAAAACGAACCTCATCATCGGACAGAGTGGTGCGGGAAAGACCGTACTTATGCGCTCACTCACAGGACTTATCGACCCAACAAAGGGTGAAGTGCTCTATGATGGTCGTAACTTTGTCAACATGAACAAGAAGGAAAAGATTCTCATGCGCCGCGAAATGGGTATGATTTTCCAAGGATCAGCACTCTTCGATTCGCTTACTGTGCTTGAAAATGTGCGTTTCCCACTTGATATGTTCTCGGACATGAGCGCACTGGAACGTGACAAAAGAGCACAGGAATGTTTAGACCGAGTGAACCTAAACGGTGCTGAAGAGAAGTTTCCTGGTGAGATTTCAGGTGGTATGCAGAAGCGTGTAGCTATCGCACGTGCTATCGTTATGACCCCAAAATATCTTTTCTGCGACGAGCCGAACTCAGGTTTGGACCCCAAAACATCACTCGTCATTGACGAATTGTTGTCAAGTATCACCCGTGAATTTAACATGACGACGATTATCAATACGCATGATATGAATTCCGTGATGGGAATTGGTGACAACATTGTCTTTATTGCAGATGGTAAAAAGGAATGGCAAGGCAACAAAGACACGGTCATCTCTTCCCGAAACAAGAAACTCAACGATCTTGTCTTCGCATCAGATCTGTTCAAGAAGGTGAAGGATGTAGAACTGGCACAAGAGGATTAATCCTCTTTTTATAGCCGTTCAGAACAAGAAAGTTCAGATAAACACATCACACTTGGTTCTCTTCTAAAAGGTAGAAGAGAAACTGATGATGTAAAAATAAATCACATTGCGAATTCCAAAGGGGCTCTTTCGCATTGTAAAAGATGCCCTTTTGCAATGTAAAAGACGCCCTTTTAACACGTAAAAGGTGCCCTTTTGAATGGTAAAAGGGCACCTTTTATTTTGCTATTCTCAATCTTTTGATTCTCTGATAGTTACAAAAGTGAGAATTAAAGATTTTCTTCTATTTCGTAAATGATTGACCGTCTCTAATGTAAAACTATTTCTAATCAGAACCGTTTGGGTACTATAACGATTAGAAATGGGAGCAACATGCTATCGCATGATCCACTTACCCTTCTTCTTCACCATAGGTACTATGACCTGTTCGGTCGTCTTATCGCCATAATGGAAAAGCAGAAAAACACTCGCCGCACTGTCCTTTCCTGTGAAAACAGATGAACCAATCGATACAGAATTGATACCATGATGCACACTATCCTGCACAGCTATGAACTTACGAAGGTTGATAAGCAGTTGTTCCCGATACGTATCAGGTAGCCTATCAGGCCTATTCTCGGCATTAAGGAACGCATCATATTTCCCCTTCAACAGGAGTTCGTAATAGTGTTTGGCTGCTTGCGCAGCCAAATTACCTTGCTCTACAGCTTTCTTTTTCTCGCTACAAGCTGCCAACAACAGAACTCCTGCAAGTAAGAAAGCCGAAAAGAGTTGCTTCATACTCATCATGTAATATTACTTCTGACGGATAAAGATATTAATAGGACAGCCATGCAACTGCCAATTCTCACGCATCTTGTTTTCCAAGAAACGGCGATACTGCTCCTTAACGTACTGCGGTAAGTTCGCATAGAACACAAAAGAAGGAATCTGTGTATTAGGAAGTTGTGAACAATACTTTATCTTTATGTACTTACCCTTTACTGACTGTGGTGGCGTTGCCTCAATAATTGGCAACATAACTTCATTCAATTTTGTCGTACCAATGTGTATCTTGCGGTTCTGATATACCTCTTTGGCGGTCTCAAGAACCTTGAAGATACGCTGTTTTGTCAGTGCGGAAGCAAAGATAATAGGGAAATCAACAAACGGAGCCATACGACTACGGATGGCGTTTTCGAAAGTAGTAATAACCTTCTGATCCTTATTCTCAACAAGATCCCACTTGTTTACAACTACAACAAGGCTCTTGTTGTTACGCTGAATAAGCTGGAAGATATTCATATCTTGCGCCTCTATACCACGAGTTGCATCCAACATAAGGATACAAACATCAGAGTTTTCTATACTCCGGATGGAACGCATGACACTATAAAACTCTAAATCTTCGGTCACTTTGTTCTTACGACGAATACCAGCTGTGTCAACAAGATAGAAATCAAAGCCAAACTTAGTATATCGAGTATAGATACTATCACGGGTAGTACCGGCAATTTCAGTTACAATATTACGATCTTCACCAATGAAAGCATTAATAATACTTGACTTTCCAGCATTAGGACGACCAACAACTGCAAAACGTGGGATATCCTGATCAATGCTTTCATCAGGTGCATCCTTCAACTTCTCAAGTACAAGATCAAGCAAATCACCTGTTCCTCCACCTGTTGCTGCACTGATACAGATGGGATCTCCCAATCCAAGCTTATAGAATTCAGCTGCCTGATAATACTCTCCACTGTTGTCAACCTTATTAGCAACAAGGATAACAGGGAGCTTTGTACGGCGCAGAATCATTGCCACATCCTCGTCCCAGTCGGTAACACCAGTCTCTGCATCAACCAAAAAGAGTACGAGATCAGCCTCTTCTGTCGCCACAAGCACCTGCTTGCGGATAGCATCTTCAAATATATCATCTGATTTAACAACCCAGCCTCCTGTGTCAACAACAGAGAATTCACGGCCATTCCACTGACATTTGCCATACTGACGGTCACGTGTTGTACCAGCAGTATCGCTCACAATGGCGTGACGAGTTTGGGTTAAACGGTTGAAAAGGGTGGACTTTCCTACATTAGGGCGTCCCACAATCGCTACTAAATTTGCCATTTTTATTGGTCTTTTACCTCCTCACAACATAAGAATCAATCTCATATGCATTGTAAGAAGACTCCAGATGTGGTCAAGCATCCGATGAATATTTGCCGAGGATGACCACTCCCCAGCCCTCACAGTATGTGAGAGTAAGCCTTACTAAACAGTTAAGGCAATTGATTAGGAAACTGACATTTCCCTTTTTGTTGCTTTTATCATCCATATCTTCCTATATTAAACCACTCATGTCTAACTAATCATGAGCTGACAATATAAGTAACAATGGATTTTTATAGCCTTATCCAAACAGGCTCCTATGAAGAATTATCCTCCTTCGGGAATGTTTAGAGAGGCGTTTTTACTCTGGATTATATCCAAAGTTATTCAGTTCTTTCTGTGAATTACGCCAATCTTTATCAACTTTCACATAAGTTTCAAGGAATATTTTCTTATCAAAGAAACGCTCAAGACTCTTCCTTGCTTCGGTAGAGACCTTCTTCAAAGCCATTCCCTGGTGTCCGATAATGATTCCTTTTTGGCTGCTTCGCTCAACATAGATAATCGCATTGATATGAATCTGACGCTCATCTTCCTTGAAACGTTCTATCACAACCTCTACGGAATAGGGTATCTCCTTGTCATAATAACGAAGAATCTTCTCACGAATTATCTCTGAGACAAAGAACTTTGCAGGCTTATCCGTCAACTGATCCTTATCAAAGAAGGCTGGACTTTCGGGCAATAACTCGAGAATACGCTTCATTAGGATGTCTATACCAAACTTATTCTTGGCTGAAAGAGGCAGTATTTCTGCATTAGGGAGTAGCTTATGCCATGTCTCAACAAGATTGCCAAGCTTCTTTTGGTCGCTTTCATCAATCTTATTGATAAGAAGTATCACAGGAATCGTCATCTTTGAGACCTTATCCAAGAAGTCCATGTTCTTCTCTGGGTTCTCAACAACATCCGTAACATAAAGAAGTATATCAGCATCAGCTAACGCTGACTCTGAAAACTGAAGCATCATCTCCTGCATCTTATAGTTAGGTTTCAGAACACCTGGTGTGTCTGAGAAAACAATCTGGGCATCATCCGTATTCACAATGCCCATAATACGGTGGCGGGTGGTCTGTGCCTTAAAGGTTGCAATACTCAGTTTCTCACCGACAAGTTGATTCATCAGTGTACTTTTTCCAACATTTGGATTGCCGACTATGTTTACAAAACCTGCTTTATGCATAATGAATAATATTCAAAACAAAAAAAACGCACCTATCCTTATTGATAAAGAAAGATGCGTTCTTTTATTTATAACAATTTGAAGTCTTTACTTCTTAACCGCTGCAGAATCTCCGTCGTATGCCCACTTATAATAAGAAGCACCATTAACGAAGCCCGCTCCGAAGGCTGTAAAGATGATATTATCACCTTTCTTCAGTTGTGACTCAAAGTCCCAGAGTACAAGTGGCATACAAGCTGCACTGGTATTACCATAACGTTGGATATTTACCAGCACCTTCTCCATAGGTACACCAATTCGTTTAGCGACTGCCTCGATGATACGTAAGTTGGCCTGATGGCATACAACATAATCAATATCATTCTGAGTCAAGCCGTTGCGCTCTAACAAGGCTGCACAATCATCACCCATTGCTGTAACAGCATAACGGAAAACGGTGCGACCTTCCTGATAAGTATAGTGCAAACGGTGATCAACAGTGAAGCGAGATGAAGGACAAACAGAGCCACCAGCCTTCACATGAAGGAATGGAAGTCCCTTGCCATCGGTACGATGATAAGAGTCTATTAGACCTATACCCTCTTCAGTTGTACCTTCTACCATTACCGCACCTGCGCCATCACCAAACAAAGGACATGTTGCACGATCGCGGTAATCGGTAATTGCCGACATCTTATCAGCACCAATCACAATGATTCGCTTATGCCTTCCACTCTGAATCATGTTGCAAGCAACATCGAAAGCATACATAAAGCCGCAACATGCAGCAGCGAAGTCAAATGCGAAAGCATTCTTCAAACCCAACTTACCCAAGACTATTGAAGCCGTAGATGGGTGTGGGTAATCTGGAGTCGTAGTGGCAACGATAACAGCATCAATACTATCAGGGTCAGCACCCGTCTTCTTCATCAGAAGCTTAGCCGCCTTTCGTGCCATATAAGAGGTACCGAGTCCTTCTTCCGTAAGGATGCGGCGCTCTTTAATACCTGTACGAGTGGTGATCCACTCATCGTTGGTATCAACCATGCGAGACAATTCCTCATTGTTGAGGACATAGTCTGGCACATATCCTGCGACACCTGTTATGATCGCATTGATATTACTCATATTTACTCAGCTGTTTCCTTTACGACAGCAACCTTACCACGATAGTAACCACAAGTTGGGCAAACTGTGTGATAAACATAATAAGCACCACAGTTAGGGCATACTGCCAATGTAGGAGCTACTGCCTTATCGTGAGTTCTTCTCTTGAGTGTACGAGTCTTTGACTGTCTTCTTTTTGGATGTGCCATAATTCTTTAAACGTTTAATATTTTATTTTTTCAATTTTAATAGAGCTTCCCAGCGCGGATCCATCGCCTGCTCGTCTTCCTCACCGCTTCGGGCGGCAGAATACTCCTCAAGAGCTCGTACCATAGCAGGGTTGCATTTTCCAGGTGCATGCACATGCTTGATAGGGATTGCGAGAGCTATGAATTCGTAGAGGTACCATGCAACATCGAGTATTCCTTCGTCCTCGGCCACCGTTACAAGGTCATCCTCCTCTGAGTTTTCTGTTCCTAATCGTACTTCGAGACGCTGTGTCGTCTCTATGGGCTGCTCCATCAGTTCCAAACAGATATCACATGGCACAAGTACCATGCCTGTCTCATGAAAGTCGAGGGTAAAGAAATCATTTCCCGTGCGCACAATATCAAGCGAAACATGCACACGCCCTTGACTTACTTCGGGAGCGTCTATCGCCTTAAAGTAAGTATCATCCAGGTCAAACGTAAGGTGATTTGCACCTTCTTTCAGACCCTTCAAATCGATCTTAAGGGTTTCTAAGTCCATAATTGGGTTGCAAAGTTACGAATATTTTTCTGATATTAAGCAAATTATAAGTAAAAAAGTGTTGGGTTAAACTTACAAAACGATGATATCACCTTTTATACTTTATGTATTAATAAACTATCGTTGGTTGGTCTACATTTCTCATATCAGTTAGTTATTAGTGCCTTATAACATACTTCATAATGCAAGAAAAGGATGTATCTTACTCTTTCTTAATTATGTGCTGCAGCCTATTACTTATGGAATAAATACCCATCATTTATGGAGTTGATGGCAAGCACCAATCGTGTTAAGGGAATAACACTCTACCAAAAGGCACCAACCGAGTTATTTATTCTTCTCGAAACTGCAATAACTTACCATATACTTTGCTCGCAGAAACTACTTTATTTCATCACAATAATAACTCATTTCCCCACCAGTATCACCTATCTCCACATCAGATTTGTACCAACTAACAATTTGTAGTTTGAAAAATCGTTTACCATCAGCCGTCCGTATCACATAAGTATGCAATGATGGGATATAAGCAGGTGGTGGACCATTAAATGTCATGGCTTGTGCTAATAGTGGATTGGCATTAGTCTTTGTGGTAGCAGGTCCTTTATTCGGATCAAACCAGGGATTTTCTTTAAAGTCAAGGTGATTGGTTATAAGGTATTTATTCCAATCATTGCGCGACATTGTCAGGGATACGGAATGATCATCTACCACCCAGTCTGCATTGCTTGGTAACTGTGAAACAGATTGCCAATGATTGTAATTCTCGTATCCTAAATCTATTGCACCACCTTTTCCTTCACCCGATGTCCCACTATTGGTCCTTATTCTGTATCCACAAAAGGCAATATCCCAGTCCGTCCGGTTGTGTTGTTGCCCTTCAGCAATATCACTATTAGGAGTATACTGATTGAATATCTCTCCTGTTCGTAGGTTAAAGTAAATCCAATCATTGGTTACCCCTGTATTATATCCCGACATACGGGGTAACGTTTTACCCGTGAAGTTATCAGCTTCATACCTTACACACGAACTGAATGATAGTGACAGAACAATGAAAATATATGTTATTTGCTTCATCTCCTACGTTTAATTGATTTTACTATATCATCTATAAGCATCTCAACCTGTAAATACCCTCTTGCACCGCAAGTAGCTGGGACATTAAAGAGAGTGACACCCGAGCCTAAAGTCTTAGGAACATAATTAAGAAGGTTATCAACACCTATTGTTATTTTCACCTTATTATACAGTGTCTGTACAAAAGAGAGATTGCATAAAACGTATGTTGGAAGCGTACAACGGAAGTAAGCATCATGGTTTTTATTCAGTTCCTGTACCCAAACACGGTCTTGTACATCAAAGTTCTTCTCTCCCATGAGTGATGCACTAAGGATAGTTTTCAGCTGATAGTTCTTCTTGTTGAGTAGATAATCCAGACTTGCCGTAGCAGCATGTGGCGAAGAAGTGTTCACCTGTACACCTTTCAACTTGCTTACATTGACATAACTGTAAGTACCATTCAAGGTAAATTGGTCGTTAATATGCCATTTAAGAATGGTCTCAACACCCAATAAACGCTGGTTATTGAGATTCGTATATTCAAAATTATACTGCATGTCATACACTTTCCAAACTCCTTCAATCTTATTACGGAAGAAGTTTGCATAAGCATTGACGTTTATAAAAAACTTACGGTTGCTGTATTCGGCTCCAACAGAGAGGTAATGATTCTTCTCAGGCTTCAGTTCTTCATTGCCAACAATCTGAAACATTCCCAGATGATCCCAATTAAAGAAGAGTTCCTTGATGCTTGGTGCACGATAACCCATAGAATAATTGGCACGGAAAGCCCAATGTTCGCCTAACGAATACTTTGCTGCTATCTTTGGCATCCACATAAAACCAAAGGCTTTAGAGAAGTTGGTTCGTACACTAGCTGACACTATCCACACATCGTTAGGTGTCCAGTCGTCTTGCAGAAAATACTCTGTTTCATGCAAAGAACGGGTTGTCATCTTTCTGTTTACAAATCGATCGCTGGTAAGATCGTCACTTGTATGCTCAATACCGAATATCAAACTATGTCCAGTAAAGTAATTACTTGTCAGTCTAACCCGTGGTTCGAGGATTCTACTTTTATATACTTTCTTCCTTTCATCTATCCTTTCGTGTCGTTTAAAACGGTCATAGAAGTCGCCATGTAGGCTTAGATGTACAGTAAACCAGTTCTTAACACTGTATTTTGTCTTTATCCCAGCCATGAAATCACGACTTTGAGTGAAGTTCATGTCTTGTATTAGATCATAAGAGTTCATGAAAAACATGGTTACAGATGCCGGGAATGTTGGAATAAGCTTCCAGCCAGCATAAGTCTCCAATGTAAAGTGAAGAGTTTTATGGTCAGAAGATAGAGTTCCTGTTATATTACGCTAGATAAGAGCAACGGGGAAAGTTTTTAATATCTTAAGTTCTCCAGCACTCTCTTCATTCGTAGTAGGACTAATAACTCCATTGTTTACACTTATGCTTAGTTTCACATGGATACTACCAGGCATCTTCCCTATCTGTTTTACATCTCCTATCAGCGTATAGGTCCCATCACCATTATCATCTAAAATAAATTTTTGATTGGCAACATCGTTGAAATGTTTGCCATTCATGATGACGTTTGACAATGCTCCTTTATATTCTTGGGCATTTACATCTGCGGCTATTCCGAACAAGCAAAGCACCATTAAGATGACAAAGAATATTTTCTTTTTCATAATACCACGACATTAATTATCCAACATATCTATATATTTAGGCGATATCCACCGTATTAATTTAAGTTTCTTTTCCTCATCTCTGGTCATGTCATAATCTTGTATTTTATCCTCATTAATAATGAGTATATTACTCCGTTAGCCATATTGACAGTAAAATAATAATTAGGCAATGGGAACTATTTTATGGAAAAATAGATAGCTCCGCAATTAATAATAAACTGTCAACAATAATTTAACCTTCATCAACGTTAAGAAATCATATGCAGTGGACAGACAGAATCCGACAAGTGAAAATATTCCTTGTAGTGGCAGCTATTCTCATAGCTGTCGCTTCATTGTTAGTGTCTCGTTCTCTAACTCATGACTTAGCTCAGCAGGAACGCAGTCATATGGAGGTCTGGGCTGAAGCTATGCGATCATTAAGCGAAGCTGAAGACAATACTGATTTAAGCTTAGTACTAAAGGTTCTAGATGAAAATAACACAATACCAGTGGTAGTCTTAGACCGTGATGGTGCTGTAACTGAATACCGAAACATCGAGATAAAAGCACGAAATGCCAAGGATAGTGTACAGGTCGTGACCAATCAGGCAATACAAATGCGCGATGCTGGACAGGTTATTCGTATTCCATTAAATAAGAGCCATAAAGACTATATAGATGTTTGCTATGGAGAATCGCTCATGTTGAAGCGCATAGCTGTATATCCTTATATTCAATTAGGGGTGGTAATGCTCTTCGTCGTCGTTGCTATCTTCGCATTGCTAACGTCTAAGCGGGCTGAACAAAACAAGGTGTGGGTAGGGTTGAGTAAAGAGACTGCTCACCAATTGGGTACTCCTATTTCTTCCTTAATGGCATGGACAACCATCCTTAAAGAGACTTACCCTAACGATGATCTCTTACCAGAAATGGACAAAGATATTCAGCGATTGCAACTGATAGCTGACCGTTTCTCAAAGATTGGCTCTCTGCCAGAACCCGTTCCGGCAAGTCTGAACGAAGTTCTGAACCATGTTGTCGATTACATGGACCGACGTACCTCACGCCGAATAACGATGAAGACGGATTTCCCTTCCGAAGATGTAATTGTCAAGATGAATGCTTCACTCTTCGAATGGGTGATAGAAAACCTCTGCAAAAATGCTGTTGACGCAATGGGAGGTGAAGCAGGAAGCATTACGTTACACCTGGAAGAAAATGACCATCGCGCCATTATCGAAGTCACAGATACGGGTAAAGGAATTAGGAAGAAAGACATACGGAATGTGTTCCGACCTGGTTTTACCACCAAAGAACGTGGATGGGGGCTAGGACTGAGCCTCGCAAACCGTATCATTGAGGAATATCATCATGGAAAGATATTTGTAAAGAACTCTGAGGTTGGGGCTGGAACCACTTTCCGCATAGAACTTAGGAAAGACTAAACACTATAGAAAGTCTTTCCACATCTACAAAAATCTATGTTACAAAACAAAAAACCTTAAAGCTAATGCTTTCTTTAAGGTATAAACAAGGTATAGGATGAGAATATCAATGAATATTCTCTACGATAAGACAACCCCCTCTTAATGTATCAGAATCCCCTAATTAAGTTTAGTTTTTAGTTGCTGTCACTTTTAACACTTCGTGTAATGAGTTTATAATCAACAGATTAAAAGCAAAAGAAGAGTGACAGAAATGACAGCAAAATCAAAAATGGTATACGGTAGGCTTTTGTTCTTGGGTGGGAAAGGGCGACTGATAGTTATAAGATACGCCTGTTTGTGGTAAAACTATCCATCGCAGATCCTCGTAAGATTAGCCATCCTTTCATATACCACCGCCCCATTACGGACTAATCAGAAATATGTTTACAGTGATTTGAAGCTGCATGCCCACAAAATCAGGAGTTATGCAAAGCATTCAGACTTGTAGTCCATTGTTTAACAAAGACTTACAAAAGCCGTTCTAAAAGGTGCCCTTTTACGCTGCAAAAGGGCGTCTTTCACACCTCAAAAGAGCATCTTTTACCATGCGAAAGGGCATCTTTTGCCGTGTCAAAGTCCATCTGCTATTTTCAATTTATGAATCTTTATTACAACCCTTCGAATGTCCTTGTTCTTTTCATAACAAGCGAGTATTTCCCCCTCCGCATTATTATAACAACACCATAAAAACAACCACCTCTCAATTTTCCTGTCACTCCCGTCACTCTTCCCCACACCACAATGCATTGATAACAAAGCATTTATGCGAAATGTTAAAAGTGACAGCAACTAAAAACAAAAACTAACTTGGGGTTTTAGAGTAACAATGGAACACCTAGTTTATTCTTTGGTACAAGTGATAACGTCTCCATTAGTGAACACCAACAACATTGTAAAAGTAAGAATTCAACTTGCATTATTACTTAAAGCCATCAAGCGGTTGTTCTCATCCCAAGACATCTCACGGGTAGTGTTGGTTGAATCGTTCGTTACCAGCGTTGGATTACCATTAGCATCGTATGTGTAATGGTCGTGACCAATCTGCGTTGGAGCCGTCGGGTGGTTACTGTCCTCATACTTATAAGCAAAGTTATAAGACTTGGCAGTTGTCGTAACTACCAACAAGTTGCCCCGTCAAACTCTCGAATTCTTGTCATAGGGATATAATTGACTAACAGAATATTTCTAAGAGAATCATAATATACACTCCATTGCTTCTCTCTCTCCTTTTGAATATTTTTTATATCTATCCAGTCTGTTTCATTTGAATTATGAAAAATTAGCTCAATGGGGGAATAATGGGATACGTCTGAATTACTATAAAAATAGCGGAAAGATACCTTTCTTAAAATATTTTCCAAAGAAACAATTTTCTTTAGATGGAGGCTTTCTATGTCTTGAGAGTATAAAGTTATCGTTACACTTGTCTGCCCATTTGGAGCTAAAATTACATCGTTCTTACCCATAGTAAGTTTTTGATCTAGAAGATTATTAAAATAATGAGTACCTATCCCCATCTTAATTCTAGAATGAAATGTATTATAACCATTAACCACATTAATCGGTACAAATAAAGTATCAGATGTGTTATTCTTAATCATATACTTAAATTGTATTACGCGAGGATAATTTACAGAAAAAAGACTATTATTTAACGTGAGTTCGACGAATTTAGAACAGAGCAAGCTGTGTGTCAATAGTCCTTTGTACATTGATACACGGCTTCTTTGGGAACAGACAATAGGCAGCAATAGCACCCAATAAATTGACAATGAACTTGTCAAAGCATCTATGTCTGGAGTGCTCCACCTGCGCAATATTCTTAAGCTCATCATTCACGGTTTCTATAATGGCTCTTTTTCTGAGTAAGAGTCTGTCAGAAACACTCATCAAAGCTCCTTTCATGTTGCTTTTCAGCTTGGTAATAAGTTGTATTCCATCCACAAACAACCTTTGGAAGAGATTTTTGCTGATGTACCCCTTGTCGCCGACCAGCTTGCCATATATGAAATCTACAAAAGCTTTGTATTCCAAAGGCTTACGGTCATCAACATCTCCCGGTGTTATCATAAAATTGAGAAGCTCTCCTTTCTCATTGCAAATCAAATGCAATTTGAAACCGAAGAACCAACCCATAGAGCATTTTCCTCTTTGGGCTATACCTTTGAAAACCTTGTGAATATGTATTCTTTGGTTCTTGCAGACACGCAGTGGTGTGCTGTCAACAAAACTTATGCCCGTGCATTTGCCCAACAATACTTTCTTGATAAACAAAGCCAGTGGAATGACAACCTCCCTTTCCAATTCTACTATACGGTTGTATGAGACAATTTTAGGAAACAAATGACGCAGAGGCTTACATACTTTTTCAAGATAGAAATGTTTAAAGCAGCGATAACCAGAGTCGTGAAAAAGAATC
>ERZ1674281.6-NODE-6-length-83742-cov-14.275228_pt1 | contig 83742 bp, 111 predicted proteins | sample MGYA00581193_ERZ1674281 | MGnify/ENA primary metagenome ERZ1674281 (study PRJEB41354, sample SAMEA4873317) | human saliva metagenome | biome: human-associated habitat [ENVO:00009003]; feature: mouth environment [ENVO:08000002]; material: saliva material... | reverse complement strand
CGGGTCTTGTGCACCCCTTTTTGTGTCGGTGGGGGGTGACGCGGAGGCACGTGGTTAAGTGGCGGTATTCCAAGGAAAGGTGGGGGTCTGCTGGTGGGTGTAACCCCATAACCCCCAAAATTGGGGTAAACTTCTATACGGGTTATACGTGCGTGGTCTACGCCACAGTCCCCTATATATATATAGGTACTTACGTACCTTTTTAAAAAGAAGGGGGTTACACCTGCTACAGGGGGACTTTCCGCTGGTATGGCGGGGCGGGGCGCATGTCCCCCTTCCGACCACGAAGCGGCTACGCGGACACGCCTGGGTTGACGTGGCCGCAGCCGCATGCTATGTTCGCCCCTGTCAGGGCAACCACCGCCCCGCCCCCGCCGACGTTCGCGGGGGCAGGAGGCTATGAACAGGAGGACGTATGGGTTATCAGGACAGATATCCGTCTTGCGGCCGGCCGCCGAAGTGGGCGGCGTCGAGGGGGCGGGAGCACGAGATCGAGCGGCTGATGAAGGCGCACGCGACCCTGTCGCTGATCGCGCTCGGCCCTAGACCCGGCCGGTTGAACACCGGGACGGGCCGCCGCGTTTACGACGCCGATCCTGCCCCGCTGACCGGGCTCGACCTGTACCGGCTGTACCGGGCGGGCGTGGACGTCAACATGATGTTGGAGACGATGACGCCTTCAGACCCGGGAGAGGAGTGAGTGCTATGGGTTTGAGCCTGGACTTGGATAAGAACGGCCGGCCGGTGCCGTCCGAGAAGAACTGGCGGCAGCTGCTGGCTAACGACCGGATCCTGTCGACGTTGCGGATGAACCTGCGCCGGTCGGTGATCGAGTGGTCGGGTGAGCTTCCGCCGTGGCGGACGGCGATCACGACGCATGATCTGCGGGACTCGGACTTTCAGGAGGTGCGCGCCTACCTGGAGATCGAGCATGATTTCCGGGCGGGGTCGCCGACGAACGTGGCCGACCATCTGAAGCCTGCGGCGGAACGACGCGCCTACGACCCTGTCTCCGAGTACGTGGCGGGCCTGCCCGAGTGGGATGGTGTCGAACGGGCCGAGACGTGTCTGCCGGGTCTGGCCGCCGACGACGTGGAGGGCCGACGCTGCCTTCATCTGGCGTTGACGGGCGCTGTCAAGCGGGCCCTCGAGCCCGGCTGCGAATTCGACCACATGGTGATCCTGGTCGGCGACCAGGGGGTCGGGAAAACCAGGTCTGTTCGACGGTTGTTCCGCGGCTGGGTGACGCCTCTCGGACGGTTCGATAACAAGGATGACGAGATCCGTTACGCGCGGGCCTGGTGCGTGATGGATGATGAGCGTGTCGCTTCGTTGGCCGCCGGGTCGCGAGGCGCCGAGCAGTACAAGGATTGGCTGACGCACACGTTCTTTCAGGGGCGCGGCGCTTATGAGCGGGTGGCCCAGGAGTGGCCGCGCGCGTACGTGGTATGGGGTGCGACGAACGACCCTTCCTTCCTGCGTGCGCAGGAGGGTAACCGCCGTTATCTGCCTATCCGGTTGACCTCGTCCTCGACGGGGGAGATTAACCGGTTGGATGATCCTGGCTTCGTCGCCCAGGTTTGGGCTGAGGCGAAGCATTGGTACGCGCGGGGTGACCGCACGTACATTGATCGTGACACGGAGCTGCCGGCGCATCAGCAGTATTTGGATTCGTTCCTTGACGACGGGGATGATGACTTGCTGTCCAGGCTTCGGCAGTTCCTTTTGACGCCGGTGCCGGCGGAGTGGGACCAGTGGTCGCTGGGCCGCCAGGCTGAGTGGTGGCAGTCTCACGAGGACGCCGGGTCGCTGGGTGGTGGCGTGGCCGCGGTTGGCATGTCGGAGGAGGTGCTCGTGGCGGGCGACCCGCCGACGAGGTTCGACTACCCTGGTGGGTCGTCTACACCGGACCGCGTGTATCTGACGCAGCTTATGGCGCTGCTGGCTCCGGACGTGCGTGTTTCTCAGAGGGAGTCGGTCCGGTTCATGTTGGGCCGTGAGTTGCGGCAGCTGGGCTGGGTGCGTAGGTCTGTGCGTTTCTCGGGTGCTGTGCGTAAGGGTTATCGGCCTGGCCCGGGTTGGGGTAGGTATGTTTCTGAACAGAGGGAGGATGGTCTACTGTGATCGAGGATATGGAGAATGTCGTTCCTGAGGGGTCTGTTGGCGGGTTGCGGCCTGGCGGCCTGGCCGGCGAGGACGGTGACGCTTGGTTGCGGACCCTTCTGGGGGCGGTGCTGGGTTCTTCTGAGGAGCTGGCTCGCGCCCGGCGGGATGGTGTCGTGTCCGAGGAGTACGCCGCTGGTCTTGCGGGGCGGCTTGCCTCGGGGGGTGTGACCGTGGAGGACTTGTATGTGCTGTGCGCATTGTACGGGTTTGTTTTGAGTGCGGTGCTGCCCCCTGTCAGTGGGGAGGTCGTGCTGTGAGAGAGGACATCGAGCAGGCTATCCTGCGGAATGAGAAGCGGCAGTCAGCGGAGCGCCTGTCGAACCGTGCTATCGCCGTCGAGGTCGGGTGTAACGAGTCGTCCGTGAGGCGGGCCCGTCAGCGGATGATCGTGTCCGGGCAGATCAAGAACGACCGTAGTTTTGACCCGTTCTTCGGCCTGCCGGCTTCGGCGATTCAGCAGCGTGGTCGTACTGTCCGTTTGGCGGATGGGTCGTATGAGAAGGTGACGTATAAGCCGGGGGCGGTTGAGGCTATGGCTGCGAGCCGGCTCGGTTATGCGGAGGTTGAGCGTGTGCTCGACCGTGTGAGTAGCCCGGCGTTCACCCCGGCGCCTGGGCCGGTTGACCCGGAGGCGCCGCGTACGCGGGTGGTTTGTCTGTCGGATTGGCAGTTGGGTAAGACGGATTACCGTGGCGGGACGCCTGAGACGGTGGGTCGTATTCACGCCGTGTTGCAGCGTATTGCCCGGGACCTTGCCGGGCGGGGCGGGGTTGAGGAGCTGATCGTCGCTGATTGCGGTGACGTGTGCGAGGGGTTCTGGAATGTGGCGTCGCAGGCGCAGACGAACGACCTCAGTCTGACGGATCAGATTCGGACGGCGCAGCGGCTGATGGCTGAGGCGATCCGTCTTCTGGCTCCGTTGTGCCGGCGGATGGTGTTCGTGTCTGTGCCGTCGAATCATTGCCAGGTGCGTGTGAAGCCGGGTAAGGGTCAGCGTGCGAACGCGCCGGATGATGATTTCGGGCTGCTTGTTGCTGACACGTTGCAGGCAATTTGCGAGGGTCGTGATGGTTTGGAGCACGTGTCGTTTGTTCGTCCGGAGAAGTGGGAGGAGGCTCTCACGGTGACGACTGCGGATGGTACGGGTGTTGGGTTCTGTCATGGGCATACGGCGGGGTCGGAGTCCCGGGTCCCTCAGTGGTTCGCTGAGATGGCGTTCGGCCATCGGTCGGGTTTGCATGACGCTCGGATTCTGGTGCATGGGCATTGGCATCATGCGAAGTTTCTGACGGTGGGTGACGGCCGTGAGGTTGTGGGGTGTCCCACGATGGATAACGGTAGCTCGTGGTTCGCGAACGTTAGCGGCCAGTCTGAGGAGCCGGCGACTCTGACGTTCGGCGTGGTGGCCGGTCATGTGGAGGGCTGGCGTCTGTGGCGTGCTGAGCCTGTGTGAGCGTCTCTGACGGCCGAACAGGGGGCTGATGGTACTCGGGTACTGTCGGCCTCCTGTTCGTCTGTTCTGGCCCGGTTGTGGGAGGTGATTTGGCCCCTTCCCGGGTGGGTGGTGGGTGTTCTTGTTCGGGCGCCCCCGTGCCCCGTCTGGGTCGGCTTGTTCGCTTGTACCCTTCAGGGGCTCTGTGCGCTGTTCTGAGGGACTTTCAGGGCGGGCCCTTACTCTGGTACTAGGGCGGCCTTGTTCGCCCGTTCTAGTCCTAGCCACACGCCCTTCTGGGGCAGGTTGCGCAGCGGGGCTGACCCGTGCTACTGTGCTCGCACAAGACCAACTGCTACTGCCCACCTGCTGGGGTGGGCTGGACAAGGAGACAGTGATGCGTGATGGTGCTGACCCTCGTGTTGGATACGCGTGGGTTCCGGAGACCGCGGCGGGCAACGAGGAGTATCTGCTGAAGCAGCTGTGGGCTCCGTCCCGTGAGGGGGCCGCGTACACGCTGGTGCATAACCTGCGTGCCCGCATGTTGAACGCCGTCCTGGTCGGACGGTTCTATGAGGACTGGGTGCTGGTCGAGGCCGTGTTCGACGGCGCTGTGGTGAGCGGGTTGTGGATGGCCGCTGCGTCTGGTGGTGGCTGGCTGTGCGAGGCCGCCGAGATCTTCTCGACCGACGTCGTCTACGACCGTACCGGTGCGGGGAAGGACGGGCAGGATCCTGCTGTTATGGCTGAGGTCGCTGATGCTATGCTGCGTGCCGCCGCAGTGTCCATGTACTCGCCTCGTACGGTGCGGAAGCACAAGGCCGCTGCCGAGTCGGTGGGTCTGCTGCTCGGGCCCCCTACCGCCTGACTAGTGGGAATCCTACAAAAGAAAGGTAGGCGTTGCGTAATGCTTCGGGTGGCTGATATGTGCGCGGGTACGGGGTCTTTGTCTGCCGCTGTTGCTGCGGAGCTGGGCGGCCGTGTCGTGTCCGTGTCTGACACGGACGCTACTGCCCGCCGGGTTCTCGCGGCCCGGTACCCCGACGCCGCCGTGCTCGACGACGCTTTGTCGCAGGACTTGTCCGGCGTGGGTGCTGTTGTCGTGGGGGCGCCCTGCCAGGATTTGTCCTGGGCTGGTCTGCGTGGGGGCGCCGCCCCCGGGTCGGGGACCAGGTCTTCGCTGATCTGGCCCATCCTCGAGCGTGTTGCCGCCTCTTCCGCCGAGCTGGTGGTGGCCGAGAACGTGCCGGGCGGGGCTGGAGTGTACGCGGAGGCGGCCCGCCTGCTGCGGGGGCGTGGTTTTGCTGCGATCCTGCTGTCAGTGTCGGCCGCTGAGGCGGGGGCGCCGCATCTTCGGCGTCGCGTCTACGTGGTCGCCGCGAGGGGGAGTGGTTTGCTGCGTGCTGTGGCTTGTCGTCCGGCTCGGCGGCTTCCTCGTTCTCCGCGTCTTCTGCCTACTGTGACAGCGTCCTGTTCTTCGGGGCCGTCCAGGTCCGGGCGTCGTGGAGGGCCTAATCTTCAGACCGCCGTTGCTGAGGGGCGGCATCGTACTGTCGGCGCGCCGCTTGATCAGTGGGCTGCGCTGACCGGGCGTTCGGTACCGTCGGCTGTTGACGAGGCTGGCCGTTTGTCTGCGCGTTTCTGCGAGTGGATGATGGGGACGCCTTACCACCCTGGCTTGTCCCGGGCGGCCAGGATACGATTGGCCGGCAACGCTGTTGTTCCATTGCAGGCTCGGCTGGCACTCAGGCTTGCAGCGAGAGAAATACTAGGAGAGGAGAAATAGGATGGCTGCTGACCGTCAGTACGAGATGCTGCTCCGCAAGGTGCGGGGCGAGGGTGTTGACCGGGAGGACCGGACGGGCGTGGGGACACGCGGAACGTTCGGCGAACGACTCCGGTATGACCTGACAAAAGGGTTCCCCCGGATTACGTCGAAATACGTGGCTATGAAGCCTGTCAAAGCGGAGCTACTATGGTTCTTGTCAGGACAAACCAATGTGCGTCCGCTGCAGGGGCAGGGCGTGCACATCTGGGATGAGTGGGCCGACGTCGACGGGGAGCTCGGCCCGGTGTATGGGTCGCAGTGGCGGTCCTGGCCTGACTACGACGGCGGCACGGTCGATCAGATCAGCCGGCTTGTCGAGTCTCTCAGGCTTGACCCGTTCTCTCGCCGGCATATCGTGTCCGCGTGGAACGTCGGCGCTCTCGACAAGATGGCGTTGCCGCCGTGCCACGTGTTCTTCCAGTGCTACGTGCAGGGCGAGTGGCTGAGCCTGCAGGTGTACCAGCGCAGCGCTGACGCGTTCCTCGGACTCCCGTTCAACGTCGCCTCTTACGCGTTGTTGACGCACATGCTTGCTCAGCAGACGGGGCATGTGGCGAAGGAGCTGATCTGGCTCGGCGGGGACGTGCACGTCTACCACAACCATTTCGACCAGGTTGACGTGCAGTTGCGTCAGCCGGTGCTTCCGTTCCCGCGTCTCCGCCTGAGGGATGCGCCGGACATGTTCTCCTACCGTACGGGGGACATTGACGCGTCGGAGGGGTACGTGCATGGGCCGACTTTGAAGGCGCCTGTCGCCGTCTGAGACCGTACCCCTACCCGCCCGGGTAGTGGGAAACCTACAAAAACGAGAGGGGCGTGTGTTTGGGATGATGGCTATCTGGGCTCAGGATCTGGGCCGTGTCATGGGGTGTAGGGACGGGTCTATCCCCTGGAACGTGCCTGCTGACCTGAAGCATTTCAAGGAGCGGACGCGGGGCGGGACTGTGGTGATGGGCCGCCATACGGCCGACACACTGCGGAGGCCTCTGCCGGGTCGTCGGAACGTGGTCGTCACCGGCCGGGGCACGTACCGGTCTGGGTGGACTGTGCTGCCTGACCCGTCGATGGTGCGTACGCTGGATTCGTACGACCCGGCTGACACGTGGTGTATTGGTGGGGCCGTGCTGCTCGACTGGTATCTGCGGGAGGGCTGGGTCGACGACGTCGTCGTGACCGTGGTCGAGCTGGACACTTCGGTGGATGCTGGCGGCGGCGTCGTGTACGCCCCTGACCTGTCGCATTACCCGTTGCGCGGCGCTCATCTGGGGCCGTGGCGCGCTCGGTCTGGTGACGCTAGGTGGAGGGTGGTGACCGCCCAACTCCAATAATGTGATGTAGTGCACGGCTCCTGGGCTTGACTGCCCCGGGGCCGTCGCCTACATTAAGGCATGTCAGAAGAACCGAGGACCTCAGAAAGGGAGTCCACCATGTACCATTACACCACCGTTCAGGACGCTGTCGAGCAGGAGATCAAGCCAGCCCTGCAGCCCTACGCCGATGACTTCGACCTGGACGCCATGGTCGACTGTGTCGTCCAGCTGGACGGGGACAAGTTCACCGTCGTTCAGGGTGACGAGTTCTGGGAGGCCGCCCGTCGGTCCGTGAAGGGCCAGGCCGCTGACTCGTACGCTGACGCCAGCCCGGCTGACACTCTGTTCTGACCTAGGCTTTTGTAGGAAGTGCACAGAATCATGGGCAGCATGACCGATCTCCTCACCGCGGCAGGGGCCAGGGTCGACCCGGTCAACGGGCTCGTCAACCTGTACAAAGGCGTACCTGCCGACGGGGTGACGGGCCGCCAGTACGGCCGCCCGATCAGCTGGACGCTCGGCATGGCCTCCATCGCCGGAGACTACGATCCCGGCTGGGCCGGGGAGGGCAGAGGTCTTCACCTGTCGCCCACACGGGCTGGGGCGGTCGACCACTATGGCCGCCTCTACCCTGGCACAGCTGGGGTGCTGTACGAGTGCGTCGTGCCTCTGTCGCAGTGCCGACCTGTTGATGGCGACCCGTCGCAGTTCCGCTGCCACTGGGCCACAGTGACCAGGCTCATAGAGTCCTGGGTTGCGTGACCCCACCCACCCGACTACCATCACACCTGAAAACAAGAGCAGGGCTCACCAGAAAGGACTACCGCCATGAGCCGCACGACCACCGCCTACCAGACCAGAGACGCTTTCGCTGCCAGGGCCCGCCGGGCCGCCCGCCACTACGTCGCCGAGACGCTCGCCGACCTGGCCGACGACTTCGACTACACTGACGTTGACGAGGTCACCACCGACCGCCGCCCCATCCGCATCCGCTAACCATCGAGAAGGAGAAACCCCGCCATGCGACTTACCGCTTATAAGATTTTGCTGCTGGCGACAGCGGCCCTCGCAACGCTCGCCGCGCTCACGTCCACCGTGCTCGGCCTTACCACCGGAGAACTGCCGCTGACCACCGTCACGGTGGAGTGGTCCGTGGCTATTGCCCTGTGGCTCGGCTGGGGTGCGCTCCCCAACAGCGGCCGCCGCTCCGGGAAGCGTCGCAAGTGACCTCGCTCGCTCTCGGCATGCTCATCGTCGCCATCATCCTGGTCGTCGCTTTCACCGGTGACGGCACCAGCAAGTAACCACCGTCCGTCTGCTGGCCCCACCTCCACCCGAGTGCGGGGCCAGCCCCACAACCGGAAGAGGAAACCATATGACTTCTATCGACTCACCCTATGCCCGTGTCGCCGAGTGGCTGCGCTGGCATGATTCCGCGTCCGCGGAGACGCTCGCCGTCCACTGGGGCATCACCGAGTCGGAGGCTAAGCGGATCCTGGTCGGCGCGTCCGCGCTCGGTCTTGTCTGGTCCGCTCCGGACTCGACCGTGTGGCACGCGTCCGCCAAGTAACAGAAGAAAGGAGACGCCGACATATGACTGAGGTTAAGACTGTGCACGGGGATGAGCTGTCGAACGCGCAGCTTTATATGCCGCGCCCCACGTCTACCGACTGCACCGCTGCTATGACGATCGTGCACTGGCACACCGACGCGGCCGACGTGTGGGCGTACGTGTCCAAGACGGGCGACCGAACCATGTGGACGACCATCGGCTTGATCGGCCATGAGAGGCCTGCGTACACGCACGGCCCCGGTACTGCCGCTCACGCCTACGAGCTGTCCCGCCGGCTGCACCTGCTGAACGCGCAGCCATCCCGCGACCCGAACGTGGAGGGCTTTCTGGCCAGTCTTGAGCGGGCCTCCCGCTGGGATGCGTCAACCACCGAGTACGAGGATCACCTCGATGACGCGAGGGGTTTCCTGGAGGATCTGATCCGTGACCGGGGCGTCGCCGTGTCCGATGTGGTGGGTTGGTGACCATGGCAGCGCAGAAGGAGTTCGAATGCGGTGGCTGCGGCCGGCAGGGTATTCCGTCGCACGGTGAGCGGACCTGCCACTGCGCGGGTTGCCACCGGTCGTTCTGTGGTCTGGGTGCTTTTGACAGGCATCGCCGGCTCGGACGGTGTGTTCTGGACGGGGAGTGGTGGTCGCAGGACCACGATGGTATCTGGCACTGGCTTCCAGGCGAGTACCGGTCGGCGGAGCAGTGGCTGGCGTTGGCAAAGGCTCGCGCCGAGCAGGCAAGGCTTCATATCAAGCGGCTCGGTTGGGGCCAGAAGGAAGGAGGTGAACGGTGAGGCTTGGCTGGCACGTTCCTTTGCCGGGGCCGTTCTACCTGACTCGGTCTCCGAAGCGCCGCCCGCCCCGCAGGACGGCCGCGTTGAAGCCCAGGCTCGGCATCACCGGTTGGCTCGTCCTGGCGCCGTTCGCGGTTTTCTACTACCTGGTATGGGGCTTCCTCTGGGGGCTCGGCCAGTTGGTGGCGCGCCTGTTGTGGAACAACCACAACCACACAATGTGACAGAGAACACTCCCCCGGGGCTTGACTACAGTTAGGCCCCGGGGGCATTCTTATACCAACAACAGAACAACAACCCAACCGACCAGGAAGGAAAGAGAAGATGGGAACCAACGGAGCCGCCAAGGTCATCACCGGATCCGCCGCCCTCGCCGTCGCATTCGGAATCGCCGCTGCCCCCTCCGCCGTCGCTGCCACCACCGACAGCATCACCTCGAAGGCCGACGTCCTCTCCACCACCACGATGCGCGTCTGCGACGCCCGCATGGTCGGTCCCCGCCAGGACGGCGCCGACGGAGGCGTCCGCTGCGGGATGCGCAACCACTCCGACAAGGACAACATCGTTCGCGTACACGGAGGCGACGTGAACACCCGCGAGTCCCGCGTCCGCTCCTGGACCCACTTCTACATGCCGGCCTTCGAGGAAGGCCAGAACGGTTGGATCGTCGGCGCCGTGGACGCGGACGACATGGAAGCCACCGCCTGAACACCCCTACCCGCCTGACTACAAGGAGACCCGAAAAATGAGCACCACCATCTTCCGCACCGAAGACCCCGCCCTCGAAACCGCCGAGTTCGGCGTCACCTACCAAGTGAACGCCCCCCGGACCGGCGAGCCCTGGGCCCTCCGCAAAGTCTCTGACGACTGCGGCGTCGACACTGTCGAGCCGCTGGACATCCCCGAAGGCTGGGACGATTCGTACGAGTACGCGATGGCTGACACGTACATTTGGCCCCGCGTCGCCCGCCTCGCCAAGGACGCCGATCTCGCGCACGCAACCCTCGAAGTTGCGCTCGTCCCCGTCGTCGACGAGGAGACCGACGCCGACTCGTACGCTCTGCTGTACCGTCTTACCTGGCCCTACTGACCCGACAACCGCCACACTGTTAGAGAGGTCCCCAACAATGGAAAACACCGTCATCGCTAGCAACCGTCTGCTCGACGTCCGTTACCTGGCGCAGCTGCTGCCTCATCTGCAGGCTACCATGCGCATAGCCTGCGGCTCCGCCGCCCTCTCACGGGGAACCCGGGAAGCCCCGCCGGCCATCATCCTCCACCACTCCGACGGGGGCGCCTCGCTGGTCACCCTCGACCACGACGAGTATGTGTGGGAGACTGACAGCGGAGACTTGCGCCTTCCCCTTGACTCCGAGTACTGCGAGTACGTGTCCTTCGCCCGGACAATCGCTGAGGAGTCCTAATGGCACAGCGTCGACTCTCCTCCCCTGAGGTCGCCTCACAAGAAATCGTCGACATGGTCACCGAGGAGTGGCCGGAGCTCGGCCTCATGCAAGTAGCCGGCTGCGTCACCCACGGAGACCAAGGCGCCGACAAAGCCATCGAAACCTGCATCGTCGATACCGACGGCTTCCTCCTCATCGACGCCATCATCACCGGCACCTACTGTGTTTTCATGGACGCCCAAGGAAAGAAACTCGTCCCCCGAGAGACGACGTGGTCCGCCGCCGATGTCGTCGCCTCGTACCTCAACAATATTGGAGAGACCCTCGATGACTGACCTTCAGATCGCGCTCGAGAACAACGACTGGGCCTACACGCTCCTGACCGTAGAGCGTCCGCACCCGGACGGCCGCCACGACATGGCACGCGTCATCCTCGCCGTCCCCTCCAAGGGCTGTCCCGGCATGATCGACATCACCGCTGAGGTGGCAGAACTGAACAGCCTTGGCCTGGTCGGAGGCGGCGACGTCCTCTACCCGATCGACCGAGACGGAGACACGCTCGGCCGGCTCATCACCGACGCGCTCGTCAAGGTGGACGAAGAGCCGAAAGCCGCCTCACTTCGCGCCGCCACCAGAAGGAGGGTGCTTCTGTGACACAGTGGGTCCTTGATCTACTCGACCAGCATCCGGCCATCCGGCAGACGCCCGGCTACTACGTCGACTGGGTGCACGGCGTCCTCGTCTTCGGCGACTACCGTGTCGTAGCAGACGGCGACCGGTTCACCGTGTACTCGTTCGGCGCCCCACCCCGCACAGTGGACGACGTGGCCTCCTGGGCTGGCAAAGCACTGTGACCAAGCCTACCCAGGTGGGGAGTTGACATCAGCCCTCCCCACCTGGGTACACTCATACCTGAAAAGAACAACCAACCGCCCCGAAAGGAGTCTCAATCATGGCCCGCTCAACTTACCGTCACGCAGCTCCCGCCCAGCGGAAGAGCCTCCGCCCCTCCTTCGATGCTGTCGCCGGGTTCGTCTTCGCTGCCTGCATGGTCGCCGGCCTCGCAATGCTGGCCCTCGGCCTCGCCGTCTGGGTGGTCGCATATGCCTGAACCGACCGCATACCAGAAACGGGAACTCGCCCACGTCAAGGCCGCCGGCGGTACGGGACTACTCGCCCACTCTGTCGGCACCGGCAAGACTTACACGTCTATCTGGTCAGCCCTCGATGGTCCCCACGACCGCGTGTTGATCGTCGCCCCGCTCCGCACCCTCCCCGGCTGGGAAAGGTCCGTCAAGGAGCTGACCGGCGTGAACCTGCGGGTCATCCGCACTTCCACCAAGGCCGGCAAAGCCAACTTCGCTGCCGCCTCGACGGGAGAGCCAGGCTGGTACTGGGCCAACTGGGAAGCCCTTGTTGCCCTCAACAAGGAGCGGAGGTACGACGGCTTCAAGAAGAAGCAAGTGTTCAAGGCCGTGCCCAAGCCCTTCAGTGGAAAACGGTTCGACGTCGTCATCGCCGACGAGGCTCACCGAGCCGCCAACTGGCACACTCTCAACTCGCAGGTACTGTGCCGGGTACGCGCCGACCGGCGTCTCGCACTGTCCGCCACGCCCGCGGGCAACCAGCCCGTCAACATCTACGGGGTGCTCCGCTTCCTCTGGCCCGGCCAGTATCCCGCGTTCGGCCGCTTCGCAGACCAGCATTTCAACTCCGAGTACAACCCCTGGTCCACTTCGGGCAGGGGTGTTATCTACCTGGGTGAGAAGCATCCGGGCCGGGTCGCCGAGGAGGCGCCCTGCTGGTCTGTCGCCACCTCCGAAGAGGCGTATGGGGAGTTGCCCGCGGCCAGCGTCGAGCACGTGCCCTGCAAGCTGACCAGACAGCAGTGGGCCCAGTACAAGGCATGGAAGGATGACGCCCTCGCATGGCTGGGCGACCACCCTGTTGCCGTCGACCTGCCCGCCACGTTGGACATGAGGCTCCGCCAGGCCACGCTCGGCGAGTGCACTGTCGAAGTGATGGACGACGGGGAGCCCCGCGTTACGTATGCTCCTGACTGCAAGTCGTCGAAGCTGGACGCGTTGCTCGACATTCTCGAGGACCTGCCCGAGGAGGAGAAGGTGGTCGTCTACTGCCATAGCCGGCGGTTCATGACTCCGCTGCTGCACCGACTGAAGAAGGCTGGCGTCAGTGCTGTCGAGGTCAGTGGTGCTGTGCGTGATCAGTGGCAGCGGTTCCTCTCGCCTACGGGCCCTCGTGTCTTGTGTGCCGTCATCCCAGCCATCGCTGAGGGCGTCGACGGGCTGCAGAGGGTCTGTCACACGGAGGTTTGGCTGTCGTGGGACAACTCGGTGATCCTGAATCAACAGGCGATCGGCCGGCTTCACAGGAAGGGGCAGACGCGGCGTGTGCAGAGGTATGTGTTGGAGGCCCCGGACACGGTTGATGTGCAGGCCGTGGCGCCGAGGCTGCGGGAGAAGTACCGTTCTCTGGCTGACTCAGGGCTCATCTGAGCGTCTTACAGGGACGAACACCCCCTACCCGAGTACCAGGTAGGGGGTGTTCGTCCGTCTGTGGGGCTCTGGCGGCTGGTCAGATCAGCCTGGCGACCTGGGCGGCGGTGGCGGTGGAGAAGAACATGTCGGGTTCCTTTCTGGGTTGGTGCGATTACCTACGGGAGAGTTCTATACGGGTGCGGGGCTGTTGGCGAGTGGCGTTGGGGTTCTGCGGTTTTGGGCTGGTGTGTTGTGTGGTACAGAGTGTCGCACCGGGTGCAGTTTCGGGACGTTGGCCCTATGGTTTCGGCAGGGCTCACAGGGAGAATCTCAACTAGTGGACGGGGAGGCTGGAATGAGCATACGATGTGACCGAGAACACCGCCTACGGGCTTGACCGCGCACCACCAGACCGGTAACTTAAGACATGTCAACAGAACAACCCACCCCGACCGAAAGGAACCGATCAAAATGACCTCCGGAAAGTTCACCGCTCGCCTCGCCACCCTCTGCTACGCCTGGGTCGCCATCAGCGTCGCCGCCCTCTTCGCGGGCGCCACCTCGTCCCCCGGCTTCGTCGCCGCCGGCCTGGTCGTCGGACTCCCCCTGGCCATCGTCCTCACCCGGTCCTCCAACAAAGCCAAGGCCGCCGCCAAGGCGCAGGCCCAGACCGCCGCCCAGCAGGCCGCCCAGATGCAGGCCATGCAGCAGCAGATGGCCGCCATGCAGGCCCAGCTCAACAACCGCTGAACCAACCACCATCCACGACTTCAAAAGACCACAGAACAATGAGCACATCAATCCACGACATCGCCCGTAACATCTCCAACCGGGCCGGCCTCCTCACCCGAGTCCGCACAGTCACCAGCCCCTGCCCCGACGGCACCAACGAAGTCCTCAACAGCCTCGAGATCGAAAACCGTGGACGCATCCTCGACACCAAGGCAGGCTTCGTCGCCGTCCACCCGACCAGCCAGCGGATCATCCGCATCGCCGACAGCGACGCCCCCGCAGACGCAATCGCAGAACAGACCCTCAGAACCCTCGGAGCCGCCTCATGACAGACCAGGACACCACTCGCGCCGAATGGCCGCCACCTGCCCACGCCACCTATATCGAAATCCTCGTAGGCGACTACCTGGACGACAACGGTGAAGTCGCCTACCTGTGGGCCCCCGCAGCTAGGCAGGCCAACGGCTCCTACTACGTGGCAGTCGCATGGTCGCCCGACGTGCAGGCGCTCCGGCCAATCGACCTCGTCTTCGATGCCAACGAGGAAGGCTGCGCCTGGCGGGAAATCACCCCCGAGCGATTCGCCAGGCACCACACGAAAGCCGGCGGAGGCAGGATCAACATTCCACCACACACCGTCCGAGCCGGCGACCTCGTCGACACGGGTGACGGAAAAGAGCGAATCATCGTAGATAACATTGACACTACAGCCCTTGACAAGACCAGCGCCCAGGGGTACACTCTCCTCGACTCAGACGGCAACGGAGTCTACGTACCCCGCAACAGCACCGTCACCCTCATCAGAAACTGAACGGAAGGACCACCAACATGACTCTCAAGCTCACCCCCGCCCGCGACATCGACCAGGACACCACCCTCGACGAGCTCTGGGGCCGCAGCCTCATCATCCTCACCTCCTCGGCCAAGACCGGCAAAACGCGCACACGCCACCTCGACTTCCCCAAGAAGGACGACAGCGCGCGCTCCTACGTCGAGGGCGCCGCCATGTCGTTCCTCCTGTCCACCTACCTGGACGACGACTCCGCCCGCGTCTACGAAGTCCACTGACCACACATGATCCTCTCATCCACCACATTACGAGCACTTATCAATAAGGGGGAGCTGATAGTCAATGGCCCCCGACCGATCAACGTCCAGCCTGCCTCAATCGAGATGCACCTCAGCAATCGAGTGGTGCGAAGAGTCGGACGAACCGACCAAGCCACGGAAGACTACAAGGGCGGCGCGCCCATCAGCATCAGGCCGGGCGAGTTCATTCTTGCTTCCACTCAAGAGGAGGTCTGCATCCCCGCAACGCTTGTTGGGGAGGTAGAGGGTAAGTCGTCCTGGGCCCGGCGAGGCCTCATGGTGCACGTCACGGCCGGCTTCATCGACCCGGGCTTCCAGGGCACCATCACCCTCGAAATCGTCAACCTGTCGTCCGTCAACATCTACCCCCGGGTCGGGCAGCGGATCGCGCAGCTTGCGATCCATCGGCTTGACAGCGAGCCTGAGTACCTGTATGGTAGTCCCCAGCTCGGCTCCCACTACCAGGGCCAGACCACCACCACAGAAGGAGCACACATAGAATGAGAGATACCGTCCTCGCCCACAACCAGGCTGACGTAGATGCCATCCCCCAACATCAGCGGGCCAACGTTGACCTAGTCATCGAAGACGCCGCCAGCCCCGTAACGACGGGTGCGGACTTCGCATCTGTCGACTACGTCAATTCAAAGGGCCTCACCTCCAACCGGAATGCTCGCGTAGAGGGGATGGAGTCCTTCGTTGTCGCCCGCAACGGTGCCATCGTCATCGTGTCCGGGCGTGCCACCATAGAGATGAACCAAGTTCGCGGGTGCGACACACCGTCCACCGTGTACGCGATCGACCTGTCCACCGTCCTCGTCACCTCCGATCGGGCCACCAGGTACGTCGGCACCGTCGAGGCCTACGACAACGCGTTCGTGCACGTGGACGCGCAAGCCGACGTTCGCGCCTACGACCAGGCACTCGTCCGCAATGTCTCCGATTTCGCTAACGTCACCCTCATCGGAAACGCGAAATCCGGTTTCTACGGGGACAAAGTCGCCGCCGAGAACGCTAGCCAGAGGCTCCACGACTACGGCCTCTCGGACAACGGCGAGGGTGACATCACCATGTACACGCTCGACTACCTCGACTCCGGCGAGGACATCTACCCGCCGGTCGCCGTCTACCCGACCCCGGCCCTCGCCCGCATCGCACACGGCCTCGACTTCTCCGACCCGGCCCCTGCCATCCACGAAGTAGCCGTCCCCTACGTGTCGCTCGACTACGACCGCAGTGGGGACCAGTTCTGGTCGCTGGCGTCCCTCGAACTCGGCGAGGAGGTTGACCTGTGAGCGCACGATACGACGTCTGGTACGACCGTCGTGCGGACAAGCACCGCACGTTCCGCACCATCACCGCCGCCGTCGCTGAGGCCGTCCGCGGACCCTACCTCATCACCGAGCGTGTGCCCATCGGCGACCCCAGGATCATGCTGATCGAGGATCTCGCCGACGGGCGGATCGCCTGCGACGAGGAAATACAGGAGAGATGCGTCGAGGCCGTGAGGGAGGCGAAGACCTTTGATTTCTACCGCGGCCGCTGCGAGGGCCCAGAAGATCCTAATCGAGGAGCCGAGGAAGAGTAGGCCCGGCCCATCCGGGCTCGGCGAAGTCTGCCAACGCTGCCTCGCCGAGAAACTGCTGGGCGTCCACGACGACAACCGAGACGGCACACCGCTCGCACCACTCATCGGCACGGCCTTCCACGCCTACGCTGAGACCAAGGAGCACGAGGCCAACCGGGCCGACAGGGTCCTCGTCGAACACTGGATTACACTGCCGGGTTTGGACGACCGGTGGGGCGACATTCGCGGCGTCGTCGACCGGTTCGACATTGAGGAGGCCCACGTCCTCGACTGGAAGGTCCTCGGGAAGAGGAAAATCCATGGCTTTCGGACCGCCTACCTCGGTCCTAACGGGGCGACCAAGCCGAACCGATACGCGACCGCACTGCAGCAATACTGGGTGCAGCTGCAGATCTACGGGCTCGGCATGGAGAAACAAGGATACGAGGTGCGACACCTGTCACTCCTCCTCATCCCCCGGGACGCCACCACAGAAACCATCGAAGACAACATGACAGAGCTCGAGTTCGACTACGACCGAGACGTCGCCACAGCCGCCCTCGACCGGGCCGCCGACCTCCTCAAGTGGGCGCGGGAGCACCCCGATGATCTCGCAACACTTGACAGCGACCCGGAATGCTACTACTGTAAGTTCAAACGAGTCCGCCAAGGACTCTTCGGCTAGCTACAAACCATGGAAGGAAATGAACAAATGCCTGACTTCAACCAACTGTTCGCCAACGCGGGCGTCCGCGTCGTCAAACCCGAAACGATGACGGACTTCAGCCTGCTGCTGTTCGGCATGGCCGGCTCCGGCAAGTCCAGCCTGGCCGCCACCGCCTCCAGGGTCCCCGACCTGTCGCCCGTCCTGTACATCGACTTCGAGGGTGGCACGCTGCCTCTCGTCGAGCACGGCGACACGTCCAAGATCACCATCGTCCACTGCGACGACTGGGCCGACTTCGAGAACGTCTCCAAGAAGGTTATCCTTCCCGCGTTGAGGAAGAAGGACTTTCCCTTCAAGACCGTTGTTATCGACACTGTCGACCTCATGCAGGAGCTCATTGTCCGCCACTACGGGGAAACCAACGGCGGCGATGGATACGCTAAATGGGCCGCCGCCTATGAACAGCCCGTCAGCATCTTGTCGCGCATGTTCAACCATCCTGGCTTGTCCGTCATTGCGATCACCCACGCCACACGGGAGCAGGACCAGGTCACTGGCGCCACCCTCATCTCCCCCACCTTCGAGGGGCGCAAGAGTCTGACTCGTCTGCCATCCCTGTTCGACTTCGTCGGCTACCTCGCCTGGACAGAGGTCGAGAAGGGCAGGAATGTGCCCGTTCTTTACCTGCAGCAGCCGGGTATTGTCACCAAGAAGAAGCTCGCCTCCATCCCGGCCGCTATTGGCAACCCTGACCTGGGTAAGCTGCACGGCTTCATCCGCGACGCTGTCAAAGGTCACAAGTGAAGGCTGTTCTTTTCCAGTCGGTGCAGGACACGGTTGGCCGGCCCGTCGAGCTGACCGGCCGTGACCTGGCTGACCTGTGCGAGCGCCCGATCGTCGGTGACAAGACGGCTGCTCCTCTGTTCATCGCCGGCACGACAGCTGGCAACCGGCGAGGCAAGGGCGACATTCTCACCCGCACCGCTATCGTCCTCGACTCCGACCACTGGGCCGATACTGCCACCGACCTGGACGACTACCTCGACCTGTACCCGCACCCGACCTTCGTATGGGACACAGCCTCATCCACGCCGGCCGACAGACGTCGCCGGGTCATCATCCCGCTGTCGAGGCCGTGCACCCCGGACGAGTACCAGGTCACAGCGAGGAAAGCGATCAGCCTGCTCGGCGGCACAGGGTCGTGGGACCCGTCCACTGTGCAGCCGGCAAGGCTCATGTACCTGCCCGTGTCAGCCGACGGGGCGTCCGTCCCGCACCGGATGCGCGCACAGGGAAGTCTCCTCGACCCGGAGCCAGCGCCCCACGTTGAGACAGTGCAACGCCAACGGATTGGATTTGACGATCTGCCCGGCGGAAACATCGGACGGTTTTGTCGCAACGTCGACATGTACACGGCCGTCGACACCTTCCGCCTCCCCTACGATGAGACCGACTCGCCCTACCGGTGGCGGTACCGGGGGTCGCACAACATGCCCGGCATGATCAGCACAGACGGCGGCTGGCACTGGTACTCGCACCACACCACAGACCCCGCATGTTGTAGACGCTACCTCAATGTATTTGATATAGTCCGCATACACCGCTTCACCAACCGCAGGACAGGGGGCACGTCAGAAACCTACGAGACCCGACTCCAATCCACGAGGGCCGCAATAGCGGAACTCCTTAGAAACCACCCAGAATTTTTCACAGAGAGGAATGACTAGCATGGGACTTTTTGACGACGACAACCTGGAGGACCTCGAGCCGAAGCCCCGCTTCGACCGAGCCAACTTCGAGCCCGGCGAGTACCCGATCGAGGTCAACGCCGCCGAGTGGCGGGTCAGCCGCGCTGGCAACGAAATGCTCGTCACCACCTGGGAGATCAAGGGCGACACTGAGGCCGCTGGCCAGGTGTTCAGTGACTTCACAGTCCTGTCCTACCGTGACCGTGAGACCGGCCGGCAGAAGCCTCACTGGAACATTCCCCGCTACTTCGAGGGCGCCGGCGTGTGGCCTGACACGACCGCCGAGCGGAACGCCCTCGTCGAGCCCGCCAACTTCCCCACCACCAAGGCCCGCGTCAGCGAGGGCCTGGTCGGCAAGACCGCGGCCGGCTACATTGACAAGTCGCCCTACGAGGGTGACGACGGTGAGACTCGCTACCGTCTCGAGTTGAAGCGGTTCCGTTTCGAGACGCCTGGCGTCATGGCGGCCGCCAGCGACATCACCTTCTGAGGCGAATCTCACAGATACACCCCCTTGGCTCACAAGGCCAAGGGGGTGTACCCTTACCCACGTAGAAGAAAACTGCCAACCACGACTATGCCAGAAAGCGAGGCGTCGTATGACCGTAGCCGAAGACATCAGAACAGGAGCCCTCTTCAAACCACAGCTTCGGTGGACGTTCGACGACATATTCGACGGCACCGAACTCCACCTTGATATTGAGACGTACTCGTCCGTCGACCTGTCCAAGGCCACCGTATACAAGTACGTTGAGGTGGAGGACTGGCAGATCCTCATCTGCTCCTGGGCCATCGGTCAAGGGGAAGTGCACACCGCGTACGGGCACGACCAGATCCGGGAAATCCCCGGCCTGTTCGACCCGGATGTTCTCAAAGTCGCTCACAACAGCGACTTTGAGCGTGTCAACTTCAGCCGTCTCAAAGGTCTGCCCGTTGGCCAGTACATTGACCCGGCTGAGTATGTTGACACTATGGCGCTCGCCTCCTGCTGGGGTTGCCCCCGCAGCCTGAAAGGGTTCACCCAGGCGCTCGGAGGGGAACAGAAAGACCAGGCCGGCGGTCGGCTCATCAACATGTTCTCCAAGCCCAACCGGCGAGGAGGCCGCACCCTCCCCGAGGAGAGGCCAGAAGACTGGCAGAGGTACGTCGACTACAACCGGCAGGACGTCGTCTCCATGCGCGACGCCGTCTACCGGCTCGGCAGGGGGTTCCCTACCGAGCAGGAGCGTATGTGCAACATCGAGCACGGGCACATCGTCGACTACGGCATGCGCATGGATGTGCCCCTCGCGCGCCTCGGCAAGCAATGCTTCGAAGCCAACAAGAGGACGGACCTGGGACGGCTCAAGGAGCTGACGGGCCTGGCGAATCCCAACTCGGGGCCGCAGATGAAAGGCTGGCTCGTCGACCAGGGTATTGTCACTGACTCGTTGGACAAGAAGCACGTCGCTGAGCTCCTCGACCGGGAAGACCTGCCCGCGGACGTCCGTGAGGTACTGGCAATCAAAACCCGCGTGTCCGCTGCGGCGGCCTCGAAGTTCGACGTCGCTATCAAGGCGACCAACCGGGACGGTCGGCTCCGCGGAACCCTGACCTACGGCAAAGCGAACACGATGCGGTGGGCCGGCGCTACGTTCTCCCCGCAGAACATGCCGCGCGACCACTTCGACGACGACGAGCAACAAGACGAGGCCATCGCCAAACTGCGGAAACGCATCCGCATCCCCACCGCGGACCTGAACAAGCTGATCCGGCCGCTTATCATCGGCCCCCTCACCGTCGCCGACTATTCCGCCATCGAAGCAAGACTCACCTCCTGGGTCGCCGGCGAAGAGGAACCCATCCGCACCTTCGAGGAGGGCGGCGATATTTACGTGGCAACCGCAGAAGCCATGGGCGGTGAGGCTGCTGGAATGAACCGGCAGAAAGGGAAGACCACTGTACTGGCCTGCGGCTACGGTGGCGGAGCCGGCGCCATGCTCAAAATGGGCGGCGCCAGCCTCTTCCCCAAAGGCACACCTGAGGAAGCCATGCGCCCAGAACTCCAAGCTCTCGTCAACAAGTGGCGGGAGACCCACCCATGCATCGTCCAGCTCTGGGACACACTCACGGAATGCTTCATCTACGGCGGCACGTGGCGATCCCCGCTCATGCCAAAGGCCGAGATCACCTACGAGGTTGACAAGCGTACGGGCGCCCGGTACGTATGGCTCCCCTCCGGACGCCCCATCGTCTACCAGAACTGCAAGTACGAAACTGTCCGTGTCAAGTACCGGTCAAGGAGGGCATGGACCTGCATGTCCGTCGACTCCAAGGGCGGCCGAGACGTCATGTCCCCCATGAAGGTAGTAGAGAACGTTATCCAAGCCCTGGGCCGGGACCTCCTCGCACACGCCATCCACAACGTCACCCGCGCCGGCATACCTATCGTCACCCACATTCACGACGAGATCGTCACAGAAGGAGTTGACAGAGACTCCGTCGACAGGCTAGTATCGCTCATGTGCGACGCCCCCGACTGGGCCGAGGGTCTCCCCCTCGCAGCCGCCGGGTACACCACCGACAGGTACAGAAAGGACTGACATGGCCAAACGGGAGAGAAAAAGCCGGGGCGACCCGGTCACCTACGTGGATGACCACAGTATCTGGGGCATGCGCTATGACAGGTGGCGCGTCGACGCCCCCGTCCGCGGCTACTACACAGCCGGTAAACGTGTCGTGTACTCGTACCTGCATGTCACCTGCGACGGATGCGGCAAGACTGTGTGGGCCGCCTACGCGAACCTCCGCAAAGGTCACCGGCCCCGTTGTGACTGCGGCACTCTCACCGAACGGGACCGGCGGATCCTCGCTATTCTGCCTCGGTGCAGGGACCAGCAGGCTCGCCTCCGCCCAAAGGGCGTCTGGGGGTTCCCCACCGCCCGTGCCGCCGCCGAGTGGTATGTTGACAACCTGGACATGCCAGCGCTAGACTCAGGTATCGAGTTCTCCATCCGCCGTATCGACCCGAGCAAGCCGTTCGGCCCATTTAACCTTCGTGTTGACCGCGTAACCCCCACCGAGAGGGCGGCTCGACGAGTGAAGAAGCCGTCAGCACACGCAGATCACCACGACATACTCGCCTACATGAAAGGACTCGCAGCATGAAAACCAACCAACAGCGGCTCGATCCGACGTCCGTGGTTCGTCAGCTCTCACTACTGATGCCACTGGCTGAGGCGATACGAGCGCAGCTCAGCGGCCGTGAGTTCGCCGGCTTTCGGCGCACCAAGCACGGCGCCCCCTATATCGAGGTACGTGTCCGCGACGGCAGTCAAGCTGTTGCCTACCTTGAAGACGGCCTTTACGTCTTCGAGACCGAAGGTGACAAGGTTGCCTGCGACCCTGGCGCCATACAAGCCGCTATCAACGGCGCTGTCAACAGAATCCTCGACGTCGCCCGCCACGCCGATCAGACAAACATGGAAGCCTAAAGGCCGGAAGGAAGCACCATGCAGCTCACCTATCAGAAGACAATGAACGTCGAGACGCCCTCCAGGGCACACAACACGGACGCCGGCCTCGACCTGTACGTCCCCGAGGGGCAGACGTGCCTGGTTCGTCGCGGCGCCGTGTACACGATCGACCTCGGCGTCAGGGTCGCGATCCCTGACGGCTACTACGGGCAGCTGACCCTCCGTTCCTCAGCCGGACAGAAGGGGCTGACCATGCCGCACGGCGTCGGCATCATCGACTCCGGATACCGGGGCAACCTGAAGGTCGCCGTCACCACCCTCACCGAGCCGGTGCTCGTCCCCGCCAGGGACCGCATCTGCCAGCTGGTCATCCTGCCGCAGCCGACCGTCGAGGTGAGCCACGGCGTCGTAGACGACAACACCGAACGCAACACCGGTGGCTTCGGATCCACCGGCACCGGCGCGACAGTCCGCGACTACGCCACCCAGGAAGCCGGCACGCTCACCGTCGGAAAGCTCATGGGACAGCTGCAGGACGCGGCATTCCGGTACGGCAACGACACCCCCATCGCCGTGATCGCCGGCGGCGGCATCGGCTACGAACAGGCGGACGGCCTCCTCATCGTCAACACAGTCAAGACCGGACATGCTGGCGGGTGGGACCAATACCGCGCAGACACTGACGGCACTCCCATGGCAGTGATCTCATGAGCGACAACGTGAACCACCCCGCCCACTACACGCAGTGGCCCGTCGAGGTCATCTACCTGACCGAGCGGGAATCATTCCTGATCGGCAACGTCATCAAGTACGCGCTCCGCGCTGGCGTCAAAGATGGCGCCACGTACGGGGAGGACATGGCCAAGGCCCGCTGGTACGCCCGCAGGTACGTCAACAACGTCGCCGCCCACGACTCCCGGCAAGCCGGCCTCAGCTCACTGCAGACACACTTCGCAGACGCCACCGCCTACCTGACCGCCAGGCAGGAAGACACCACGGGGATGCGCGAGTGCCTGCAAGACCGGCTGGCCGCCATCTACAACCAAGTCAAGAAGGAGCCACGCGAAGCATGGGACGCAACATAAGGTCAGCGAAAGCGGCAGGCTCCCGATTCGAGCGACTCATCGCAGACCACCTCGATGAACGCCTCGAAGGCTGTCACGTCGATCGGCAAGTCAAAACCGGGGCCGCGGACTCTGGTGACCTGTATGGCGTCACCTGCCGCGGCCGACAGATCGCCATTGAGTGCAAAAACGTGACCAAAATGGGGTTGCCCCAATGGGTCCGGGAAGCGCATACTGAGGCATCGAACATCGCAGGCCTGACCGGCATCGTCATCCACAAACGCCACGGCAACGCCAAGCCCGGCGACCAGTGGGTCACCATGACCGTCACAGACCTCATCACCATCCTGAACCACGCCAACCGGAAGGACCCTACCGAATGACCGCCCAGGTAGTCACCGCCGAGGAACTCATCGAGTACCTCGCCGACATCGTCGAGGCGCACGGCGACATCCCTGTCGTCATCGACAGCGAGAACGACAGCGCAGTCGAGTCGGTCGGCCGACCCGCAGTCGTATCAGTCATTCCCGCCGGCGACGTGGATGGCTTCCAGGCGTACGACTACGCCCGCCGCCAGGACGCCCCCCAGACCAAAGCCGCCCTCATCAACTGAAAGGATCCCCACCATGGCCGTTGAGACCGTCACCACAGGAACCCTCGTCAAGGACCCCGAAGTCCACTACGCGCAGTCAGGCACTCCGATCACGTCGCTCCGCCTCGGCGCCACCCGCCGCGCCAAGGACAAGAGCACCGGCAGGTGGGACGACGACGGTGCCCCCATGTATGTGTCGGCCGCCCTGTTCGGAGACGAGCACACCTACCTCGCGGACGTCCTCAAGAAGGGAGACAGGGTCACCGTCACCGGCACGATGATCCTCAGGGAGTGGCACGCCGGCGAGAAAGCCGGCATTGACCACGACCTCCGGAACTGCCGCCTCTGCGGATACGTCCGCAGGGCCGACAGGGACGGCGAGACCGGGGGGCAGTACCAACCCGGGCAGCTCGGCCAGGCCGCAGCGAACCCGCTCACCGGACAGGCCGACTTCGGCGACTGCCCCTTCTGACCGACGCCACGGCGGGGGCTGGCCAACCCGACCGGCCCCCGCCGCTCAACCCGCCAACTCATAACCCAGGAGAAACAACCCATGGCCTCATACGAGATCTACATCGCCGACCAGCCCAACTGCCAGCAGTGCCGCTCCTCCAAGCGGTACCTCACCAAGAACAACACCCCCTACATGGAGGTCCGCTTCAGGGACGACAAGACTGCGCAGGACCTCGCCACCGAACACAACTACACGGCCGCCCCTGTCTGCTACGTCGCCGACCGCAGCAGCGGCCGCGTCTACGACTCCTGGGCCGGGTTCAACATGTTCAAGCTCCGCACCTGGGTCAACAACTACAAGGCCGGAGAGTGACATGTCCCCCCTCGACGAAGCCATCATCGCGAACGATTCCCTCCCGCAGCACCAGCGGCGCACCAACCAGGCCATCGCGGATGAGCACGGCACCAGCGAGGCCGCCGTCCGCCGCCACAGGAAGGCCCTGAAGCGCCGCTCCGAACAGCGACAGCAAGGTACCGACGCGTACTTCGGAGTGCCCACCGAGGCGATCACCGCCCGCGGGAAGACCGTCCGCCTGGCTGACGGCTCCTACGAGAAGATCACCTGGAAGCCCGGCGCCGCCGAACGGGCCGAAGTGAAGCGTCTCGCCTACGACGACATTGCCCCCCTGTTCGCGGAGAAGCCCACCCCGGCGCACGACCACCCCCGATCCGGGACGCTCGTGGTTGTCATCTCGGACATGCAGATCGGCAAGACCGACGTCCGCGGCGGCACCAAGGAAACCGTCCGCGCCGTCCGGTCTGCGATCAGCGGCATCGCCCTGGAAGCCGTCTCCTACGACGAGATCATCCTCGTCGACTGCGGGGACAGCACGGAGAACTTCACGAACACCGTCAGCCAGGCGCAGACCTGCGACATGGGGCTCGTCGAGCAGATCCGCACCGCCCAGGGGGTGCTCGCGGACGCGGTCCGACTGCTCGCCCAGGCATGCCCGACCGTCACCTACGTGGCAGTGCCGTCGAACCACTGCCAGGTCCGCACCGGGATCGGCCGGTCCAACCGGGCGAACATCGCCGCAGACGACTACGGGCTCCTGATCCAGTCGAACATTCAGATGGCCCTGGAAGGGCGCCCCGGGTTCGAAGGCGTCGGGTTCCTGGCGCCGTCTCCCCGCTTGGAGTCGCTGACGGTGCGCGCCCAGGACGGCACAGTCATGGGCGTCACTCACGGGCACGCGGCCGGCTCCAAGTCGCGCATCGCGGATTGGTTCAGGGGCCAGGCGTTCGGCTGCGTGGCGGGCATGCAGGACGCCCGAGTGCTCCTGCACGGCCACTGGCACTCCTTCTCCGTGCAGACCGTCGGAGACAGCCGACAGATCATCTGCGCCCCGACCGTCGACCCGGGCTCCTCCTGGTTCCAGAACGCCTCCGGGGAGTCGTCCACGCCAGCCCTGCTGACGTTCGAGCTGGGCGGCGGGACGTCGGCCGGTTGGCGCCTCTGGTCCTGACATCCGCAACATGTAGACGCCGCAAAGCTTGCGACGACCTGCCGTATCCTTGATATGCGGTCCAGCGGCGTCCCACAGTCCGGCCCTCCTGGCGAACAGCCGCCAGTTGAGGGCCGGACTTTTCGCCGCAACGACGCCATTCCGAGCAGCGCGTGGCCGAGCTCACGCCGCGACGGGTTGACTCCCCGCCCCCACAAGAGGAACATTGCTTATGTCCGATCAGCCAACCGATCAGAAAGGAAACGGACATGACCGCCAACACTTCCTCCACCTCCCAGCTGCAGGCCGCCCACCTGGACGCCTCCCCGGCCCCCGACTACGCTGGCCCAGACCTCACCCGCTACACCCTCACCCTCGACGGCGAGAACGTCTTCCAGGACGTCGACCAGTGGGGTCTCCCTTACAACGGCTCCCCCGCCGGCGCCCTCTACGACGACCTCTGCGACTGGCTGATCCTCATGGGGCGTCTCGACGTGGACGCCCTCAACGCCCTCTGACCGACCCGGAGCCCGGCCGGGGCGACGCAGCCCCGGCCCAACCCCAACAACCACCTCAAAGGAGCACTCCAATGAACGCAGCCGCCCTCGCCCGGATCGCCGCCTGGAACGTCATCGCCGATCAGGAACTCCCTGCCGGCACCAAGGTCATCGTCAAAGACGGATGGATCACCATCCACCCCCGCGGCGGCCAGACAGCACGCGTCCCCTACGGCCCCGCAGACACCCTCGAAAGCCTCTACGACGCCATCAAGGCCGCCACTCGGACACCCTCCTAAGACTCCCACTGAACGGCCGCCAGACAGCCTCCTACGACCTCGAAAGGAAAACCGAAATGATGTACCCGAAGCAGCCGACCCGGCCGACCCCCATAGAAGATGTCTCTGCCGGCGCCCTCATCGTCCGAGAAGGAGCCACCTGGAGAGTCGAATCCAACACCACCACCCCAGGCCGGCCCGCCTACCGGACTCTCACCCTCCGTGGCGGCCACGCAGGCGCCCAGAAAGGCTCCTACGCCACCATGCCAGCCGGCTCCATCATCATCGTCCGCACCAACTGAAAGGACCTCCACCGTGCGCCACGCAGCCCCCGCCAGCCGCCGGCCGCTCAGCCGTGCCGCCCAGCTCACCCTCGCCGCCATCACCTACACTGTCGCAGGCCTCACCACCGGCCTCATCACCCTCGGCTCCGCCCTCACCATCTGGGGCCTCTGGCAGTGGCTGGGGGTGAACTGACATGACACCAGCAGGAGTCGTCAGTGAGGCCCTCACCATCATCGACGCGTGCGGCCTCGACAGGACCGCCCTGAAAGTAGCAACCAGCCCCCGCGAAGCAATCATCCGCAGAGGCCGGCGCCCATCAGGGACCCGGGTGACCCTCACCCGGAGGGGCGTCACCTGGTATGTGACCGGCGGAGGTGTCCACTGGAAAGGAACCAGCAGACACAGCGCCGCCACACAGATCGCCCACATTATCGAGGTCGGATGGAGGTGACGGAGGCTTAGGCGGCCGGTCAGCCGGAGCCATCATCGCCACCAGGCCGACACCCCACCTCAGCAAAGCTGCCGCGTACTCCTCCAACCGGAACATGCGAATGCGGAGACGGTGCGCCTCCTCCTCGGCGAGGTCGCGCGCCGCCTCCGCTTTCTCGCGCCCCTCCTCCAACAACTGCACCCGCCTCGTCAGCGCCTTCGTGACCGCCTCCAACGCCTCAACGCGCCGGTCCGCAGTCCGGTCAGCCCTCGCAAACAACCACCCCACCCACGAGGCGACACCAGCCAGGGCGGCGCCGATCAGCTCCGCCGGGAGCGGAGGAAAAGAAATCTCATGCATGGGCCAAGTGTCCCACCCGACTCATGTCGCGACGCTCACGCAAGAGGCGCATACATCATCGGAGCGATCCGCTTGCCGCCACCGTTCGCGGGCACGTTCGTGACCACAGTCTTGTTGGGCCATACTTCGATCGTGGCGCCATCCGATGTGCCATCGGTCTTGAGGAGCGGGTAGATGGTCCGCTGCGGTTTCCGGTCGCCGAGCACTGCCGCGGGGATCGTGCATAGCCGCTTCTGCCCGACCGCGGGGATCGTGACCGTTCCCCACTCGGAGCGGGGGCCCACACACAGGGCGTTCCCTTCCAAGGCTGCAATGAACGCATCACCAGGGGTCGCGTCACCGGCGAACGTCGCCCACTGCGTAGGCGCGGGCGCCGGGGCAGCGCCACCGCCAGATGCGGGCGCTGCAGCACCCGCACGGCCCAGCACCGGCATCGCAGCAACCACCTCATTCCACGCCTTCATGGCCTCCGGGTGGGTAGTGCGCACGTCATACCCGTTGTAGTCACCAACATTCCACAGACCCAGGCCGGACACCCCGGACGCTGCGATACAGGGAATGAGAGCGCGGAACTTCGCGGCCCGGACGCTGTCGGCGGTGTTGTCCGAATTGAACCCACACTCCTCCATGAGAGCCAGCTTCCCGCCAGACTGGGCAACATCCACGAACTTAGCGATGCCAGGCTTCAGCTTCGCCGGCTCGTCATACCCATGGAACGTGAGTGCATCCACCCACGGGACCCGCGCCAGCCGGTCAACCGCATCCCCGTAAGCACCACGGTCCGGGCCATCAGAGTTCAGGTGATTGAACCCCCCCGCCGTGATGGGCCCGTCGTAGTCGAGTTTCCGGACGGCGATCGCCTGCTGGCGGAGCGCCCACAGGTACTGGTCGGGAGACTTCGCCATCTGGACGGGGTTGTTGTCACCCCACAGAATGTCCGGCTCCCCCGACAGAGCCACAGCGGACACCTCAGGGGCGTGCGCATAGTCGTAGTCGGCACCAGGGAACCGCCGGCCGAGGATCTGTGCCATCGGCGTCAACCATGCCGGCCACTCCAAGAAGTACGGGTTCGTCCCCTCCTTGACCAGAAGGTTCCTGTAGTAGGAGAAGTCGACGATAATGCGGAAGCCGGCGTCCACGGCGGCGCGCACCTTGTTGTCCATCTCCCCCAACTTGTCACCGCCGTTAGCGGCCGCCTGTGCGGTCGACTCCTCGAAAATGTTCGTCAGCCGCATGTGCGTGCCCCCCAGCGCAGTCGCCTGGGCCGCCCATCTCGCGCCGTCCGGCGCCCCGTACGCGGAAATCTGCACGCTGCCGCGCAGCGCCTCAGTGCGCACGCGACGACTCTCTGACGGCTCCAACGTAGCCATAACCCCTCCAAGCGGAAACGAAACCTGCCCCCCCGATTGTTTCACAGGAGAGGCAGGTAACGTCCCGGCCGTCAGTCGGTGGCGCCGAGTGAGAACACGCGGAACCGCGTGCCCGGGTAGACGCCGCCGTCGAAGTGCCAGTACGGGTCCGTCCCATACGACCCGGTCGTCGTGTACGCGGCAGTGTGCGTGCCCGCATCGGCCTCCATCTTCCAGGACAGGTGATGCGTCATGAACGTGCGGTTGTACTGCAGCTCCGTCTGCCACTGGTTGACGTTGTCCAGCAGGAACCCGAAGTAGTAGGACCCCGACGCCTTATTCTTCTCATCCTCGGAGTTGAAGTCACTGTGGACGATCGACACGCACACATCTAGGCTGAACTCCAGGAGGGAGCGGACAGGCAGCTGGAACGTAGACTGCCCCCACCGGCGTGTCGTATGGTCGGAGGTGGGCCGGCCGCGCCCGTCCGACTTATCCCAGTGGTCGACGAGGACGCCCGAGTAGCCGGACACGGGCACAATGTTGTAGTCGGCACCAGTCTTGGACCCGTTCGCGGAGTAAAGAACACCGCCGATCAGGAACATCGCCGGGGTTGCGGACGTGACCACGCCGGCCGGGGCCTGCGCCAGGCGGGCGCGCGCCTCCTGCATGGATGCAACACGGATGAACGTGCCCACACTGTCGCTGAACCTCCCCCACGCGCCAAGCAAGTCCGAGTAAGCGGTCGGAACGACCGCCCCATCCCAACGAGTATCAGCCATTTGTTGCTCCTGCCTTACTTCGAGATGAACATTGCCGACAGACGGGTGTTCGTGATGTGCAGCACCCCACTGTCGTCCCCGCTCGCGTCCGGAGACGCATGAGAGAAACGCCAATAGAGCCCCTGGGACGTCCTCAGCTGCAGGATACCCGCACAGCTGACCTTAATGTTCGACGCGTTCGGCTCCACAGCGACGGTCGACCCGATCCCAACAGCCCAGTTCAGTGCGGGCTGCACCTCGATCCTCAAGGAACGCCAATGAGAAGGGTACGTGCTGGACACGGTCGCCTGGAACGCAACCCAGTACAGGCCGGCCACATTGGTCGTCGGCACTAGCTCGTCGTTGATCCAGAAGTCTTGGGCGTCATACTCAAACCACGGCGTCGGATTATGCAGCCGCCCCGGATACCACTCCGGATTCCGCCACGGGAGGATGCGCTCCTGGTTCGTTGTGCCCACAAAGTGCGGCGGCATGACCAATGACTTCAGCGGACGCTGATACTGCAACTGGTTTGTCTGCGACGCATAAAGGCCCGTCGTGGAGATCTTCAGGTAGTTCTGGTGGATATTATCGCCGTTAGCGTTCTCAACGTCAACGTCTCGGAACCACACATGATTGTTGGCCAGGCGCACCGACGTGCTGTCCGCCCCCGTCGACCACCATACCTTCATGTCCCGAATAATGATGTTCGTCGGGGTGTACAGCGGGAAAATCCGGAGGAAGTACTCTCTCTTCCCCGCATGGTCAGCCCGCCACGAGTTCAACTGCAGGACCTGATAGCCGCCCAACGACCGGTTGCGAGACAGGTGTGTGCCGTCACGCAACAGATTGAACTGCATCTCCGACCCAATGGTACTGCCGTCATCATTCACGTGAGCCACATAGAACTCCACCGAAGGCTCGATCACATCCCCGTCCGGCAGGGTGAAGTTAACCTCCCAGCACGCGTTGTAAGTGAAGTCAAGACGTGACGTGTACCTGCCGCGCAGCTCAGTCTTAGAGGCCGAATCGATAGTGCACAAGCCGTCAGAGTCAGAGGCGCCATACTTGTTCGCCCACATGAGCCGCAAATCCACGTCCATTGACTTGAACTCGCGCTCGCCGGCGTCGAACACCTTAACCTTCGCCTTGGCGGCGTTCTGCGCTTCAGCGGACTTCGAGTATGCGTAAATACCGGAGCCGATGATCTTCGACCCCTGGATCCTGTTACCCTTCAGGTCACCGACGACCGCCTCGCCGGTGATGGTCGCCTTCCCCGCGGTTAGCATTTCCGTGGTCACGGACCCGAAAGCACTGACCTTCGCCCACAGCTCCTTGCTGGCGTAGATTGCGTCTGACGTCACACTGCCGGGGGCGAGCATCGTGGCTCCGACTTTCTGACACAGGACGATCGCGGCAACCTCCGCCTTCGTCCCCTTGCCGGCGCACACCTGGCAGACACCGCCAGCCACCGAGCTGGCCGGAGTCCAGTCGACATCCTCCGTATGCCAGCCAGCGTCCTTGTACGGGAACGCAGGCAGAGCCGTCCCGCCCGCCTTCAACTGCAGGCCGCCAGCCGACCCCTGCAAATACCGGTACGTGAGCCGCAGAACCCACACCTTCCCGGCGGGAATCTTGAACGACTGGTTCAACTGCGCCTCCGACGTCGTACCACCAACCAGGCGCGCCCCAGTCGACCTACCGCCAGGCGCATCCTTAATGTCAGACACGAACGCAACACTGCCGCCCGCCGGCACGGACGGCGCCCACACACCAGACGGCGAACCAGTGAACCCAGGATCGCGCAGCATGTTCTCCGGGTCAATCGTCACGGAGTTCGCAGACAGCTTCCCGATGAAAGCCTCATCGGACGCCAACTGGTCGATCACGGCCCTCGGGATCTTCGCCCCACCGGTGACCATGAGCTTACTGACCGACAGGCCGCCGATCTTCGCGTCCGTGATCGCCGCGTCAGCAATCTGCGCGGACCCGATCGCTGCATTCCCGATCTTCGCGGACGTGATCGTCGCATCCTTGATGACACTGCCGTCCACCGGCATGAGCGACCACTTAGCGCCATCCCACGTGTACTGAGACGTGAGCACGCCCTGCCCGTTCTGCACGAACCAGACCGCACCCTTAGGCTTGCCGGCGCCGTCAGCCTGGACGGGAGCAGACGGTGACACGGTCACCTGGCCAGCCAAAGTGGACGCCTTACTGGACGCCGCGTCAGCGGCCTGGCGGGCACCGAGCGCGTCAGCCGTCGCCTTCGAGGCCGCATCCTTCGCGGCGACCGCATCCTTCGCGGCCTGGTCCACCTTCACCTTCGCAGCAGCCAGGTCCGTGGAGCTCGCGGACACGGTCGCCTGTAGCGCCTTGTAAGACGCTTGCGCCGCCGCAGCATCCGACGCCGCTTTCTTCGCTGCGGCGTCAGCGGACTCGGCCCTCGACTTCACCGCAGAGGCGTTCGCGTCCGCTTGCTCCGCGAGGGTCTGCGCCTTCTGCGCTTTCTGGGCAGCGTCGGACACCGACGTCTGCGCCTGCCGGGCTGCGGTTTGCGCCTGCTGGGCGAGGGTTTTCGCAGCGTCCGCAGCCTGCTTCGCCTCCGTGGCAGCGGCTAGTGCGGCAGCATTATCGCCAGACTTCTTCACCGCATCCAGAGCGGCCTGCGCCCTGTTCTGCGCGTCCGTCGCCTTCGAATCCACGCCAGCTACAGCAGCCTTAGCCTCGTCAGCGGCCTTCTGCGCGGCAGTGATCTTCCCATCCAGGCCGGAAGTCTGCCCCTCCACCGTAGTCGCCTTCTTAAAAGCAGCATCAGCGGCAGTCTTCGCATCCAGGGCGGCCTTCTGTGCAGCAGCAGCATCCTTCGCAGCCACGTCCGCGCGTCCCTTGACCTCCTCCGCAGCCTTCTGTGCCTTCGCCGCGTCAGACATGGCGTTCGCGATGTCCTTGCCGGCAGGGCCGAGGCGCTCCACCTGCGTCCGCTCATCGCCAGGCTCATCCTGCCCGTCACTGATCGACAGGAGCGTTCCATCAGAGTGCATCTTGACGGTAACCATCGCCCCCTTCCATGTGTACAGGCCGGGCGTCTCCCCGGTCACATACGTGTCGGGCTCGTTGTACGGCATGCCGACACGCACCCACCCAGCAGGCAGGGTCGGGTCAGTGTCTGGCGTGTCAACGACTTGCCCTTTCACCCACCGGGTGATGGAGTCTGAGGCGGAATGGCTCTTCCGGGCGTCCTGCATGTCCAGGAACAGCGACCCGGCCGAGCTGTAATCAGATGCGGTCATACGCCACAGTGTACCGTCACCACTGACGCAACTCCGCGCCAGTCACCGTCATCGGCTGAGACGGGTCCATTAGATCCAGGGAGAACGACGTCACCGACACAACGCACCACTTCCCCTGCTTGTACTCGACGGCGATCACATCGCCAACCTCGATGCGAGGGTCGGCAACCAGTTGGATCCGCCACGACTTCGCGCGGTCCATACCGAACTTCGCCCACCGGTTTGCTTCCTCAACCACCTTGTCCCACGACTTCTGCGACGACAAGTCCGTGGTCTTAGACACCCAGCCATACCAGGACGGATGGTAGTAGCCGTACGCCTGGTTCATCTTCACATAGAAGTTGAAGTCGTAGTCCGACTTCCAGCCGTTCTCCGTGCGCGTCCAGTGCGGGTTCAGCTGCCTAGACCACGACCAGCGGGCCGCATCATGCTGGTAGGTCGGGGTCGCGTTCTCGGCCCACACGCGCTCCTTGTTCAAGTAGAGGTTGTCGATCGCCATCTCAACCTCAGACTTGTTCTTCTCATCATCCTTCACTGCGGACTCGTACGAGTCGCCCTTGTGGACGGTGTACTGGCGACTACCGTCGCCTTTCGCTACGACGGAGTACCAGTTCGGGATGCGCCCGGACGGGGACTGCACGGGGGCCGCCCCGATCACCATATGAGAGTCCTGTGAGTACGTCTCCGCCGGCGCGGACGACGGCGTCGGCAGCGGGTACGCCTCGATCTCCCCCCGGTACGACATGCGCAGGCCGCAACCAGCCTCCTTCGCGATCATCGACATGGACACGAGCAGGTCAGTCGGCAACTGCAGGTAGGAGCTGATCTGGTAGTCGCGGCGCGAGTCCGGGACGCGGATCGCCGTCATCCCCTGGTTCGGGTTCAGGCGGTTCATCTCTGTGATCAGCGTGCCGCCCGGGTGCGGGGAGTGCGGCCACGACAGCGGGTTCTCCTCCAAGTCCAGAAGAAGATCCTTCCCTTGGACGGGGGTCGACTCCGGCGACTGAGAGGTCTCCGTGATGCGGAACCGGCCGAACGGGATCTCATACTTGCCGCCGTGCTCGAACTCGCAGATCACGGACGGGCACATCATCTGCCCGTAGTTGGAGTAGAAGTCCCCCTCGTGCCGTGGGGCGTAGTCGTCAGGGGCGCCGACACGCAGAGACGCGGGCGCGGTCGCGGACGTGCCGTCGACTTTCAGTTCGCCCCAGTCCAGGGAGCAGGACGTCATCGGGATGTCCTTGAACAGCCTAGGGCCGTAGCGGATGTCCATCCGGGCGGACCAGCGGCCCGCGTCGTTCATCTCAGGAATGCTCGGGCCGGGCCTCACTTCCGATCCTCCTGCCCGGCGAGCAGCACACACACATCATGGTAGGTGCGAGTCTGCAGCGTGGAACCCTGCTGGGCGTCCATGTCCGCCATCGTCAGCTCCCCGAACTCCGTCAGCGGCACATCCGGGCCGTCAAGGAGAATGTACGGGGCGATCCACGGCTTCCCATCAGGGACGGTCACGTCATCCTGGATCAACACCCAGCCGTTGTCATCCGGCAGCGACTTCGTGACACTGGCGGCGTCGTACACGAACTGCCGGTTCTGGGACGCGTCGCCGTAACCGTCCGAGCACCACAGGCCGACAGACACGTTCGACAGGCCGTACTTGTCCTGGGTGAGGCGCCGCGCATACACAGACAAGTGGATGCGATGCCCGGGCTGTGACTGACGGAAACTCCTCGTCCCGGCCGTCGGCGTCACGTTACGGACACCACCACCGCGGGTCGGCTTCCCGTGTGGCGACCAATTCTCCGACCGGTCCCCGCCGATCGCCTTATCGTCCTCCGGACGGTCAGGGCCGCCCCACAGGTAGGTAAGCCGCTGCTGAATCTTGCCGTCATGGACGTCCCGCTCGAAGTCCATCCACTCACCCCACGTCACACAAGGGGAGAACGTGCCCAGCGACACCCCGGCTTTCACGTAGGAAGCGCCGTACGTCCACCCAGCATGCTCGACGTCCGTGTAGATCTTCCGCTTCGACCGCTCCGTCACAGACAGCTGCCACTCCACGGTGCCGCGGGCGCGCGCCTCCGTCTGCTCGCCCGTCGCCTTGGACACGGCAACCACGCGAATAGGCTCGATCGTGCACCCAGGGATACGGCACCGCTCCGTGTCGTGGGCAACGATCAAATAGCCAGCCATCTCCACGAGATCCCGCAACGCGCGGAAGTCCTCGAGGGTCTTCGTCCTGCATTCGATCGTTGTGGCGCGAGGCGAAGCGACCGCATTCCACCGATCTACCACACCAGTGGACGCCGTCACCGTAGACAGGCCGCCCTCGTACGTGTACGACGAAGAAGGCATCAGGTCAACGCGGGCGCACACATGTCCAGACCAGTCAGAGATAATGTCCGACCCCGTGGACCGGCGCGTGAACGTCACCGGCGGCATGCCCGCCTGCGTGTACGTGGTAGGAATGCCGATCGGAGCGAGCGGGTCCGACACCGCAGACCGGTCCTGCGGCCGCCAAATCAACACCCGGTCGTTGTCTGTGGTGACATACACCGGGTAAGAGGCGTATCCCTCCGGTGACGGCTCCGGGACAATGCTCAGAAGCCCCGTGTGCTTCGCTGTGAACCCGGCCATCCACTGGTCTGCCATGTCATCTCCTGCTCATGCGGTAGGCGGTCACCACGCGCTGGTCGGCGACGGTCCTCATTCTAGACGTCAGTGTGGTCTGCCCATCGATGGTCAGCTCAAGGTTCATGCCGTCCATGGCGCGCCGTAGCGTCTTCACGGACACGCCACCGCCGGCACCGACGGACGGGGCGACCGCGCCAGCGGCGCCACCGTCGGCGAAACGGGTCGCTTCCATGTACCTCTTGATGTCGCCGTCGCGGATCATCTTCCGCAGCCGGTACACGGCGTCCTGCCCGCCCGCGGCAGCAACCTCGGCGGCCGTCAGCACGTGCTCGCCGTTGGACAGCCACGCCGGGATCCAGTCGTCCTTCGGGCCGCCCGGGCCGTGCACCGCACCAGCGTTCGCATACCCCTTGATCGGGGTGATCGGGCCGCCCTCAGACCGCAACCAGGAGCCCTTCGGCATGTGGTCGCCAATCCAGTGGCCGACACTCGTGAAGATCTGCTTGATCCGCGTGGTGATGCTGATCTCTTTGTCGTGGAGTTGGTCGACGTTGTACTTGACCGTGCGGACCTTCCCGCTGGCCTGATCGTTACCAGTGATCGTCACCGTTCCGGTGGTCTCGTCAATCTCAGTGTGGATCGAGTCCTTCTCCCAGCGGGCCCCAGTAGCGTCACCAAGGATGCTCACCGTACCGTCGGAGTTGTCGATCGTCTGAACGGTCTCCTGCAATCCGGACAAGCCCTTGTCGTTGTCGGCGTCAATCTCGACCACCCCGGACGTCCCGTTGATGGAGTCCGCCGTGACCGTCAGCGTGTAGTCCGCCTGCGCGGCATCACCGGAAATGCTGATCGTCCCCGTCATGCCGTTGATCTCGGCGGTCGCGCCATCGGCGGCCTCGGTCGCCTGAGAGGTATCGGCGGTGACCTCCGTGTTGATCTTGTCGGGGATCAGGCCGTACTTGTCGGCAAGCTCGACAGCCTCGTCCTCGGTGAGGCCCATAGACTCGGCCGCAGAAATGAAAGCGTCTCGACCGGTCTGCATCTTCTCCTGCAGCTCATCCTGGCCGGCGCCAGCAGCCTGCGCCGCCTGCACCTGCGCGAACGTCGCAGACGCCAAGTCATTCAGGGCGCTCTGATTCTTCCGCCCCTTCTCGGTGGTGATGTCCAAGGTCGCGCCATTCTCCTTGACGGCATCGTTAACGTTCTTCAGCGCTTCCTGAAACTTAATGTCCGCATTCGAGTTGGCGATCACCGTGTCGCCGTACGTCTTAATGCCCTTGATGACCTCCTCGATCGAAGGCACAATCTGGTCCGTACCCTCCTTCGCCTTGCGGATCGCAGCATCAAGCTGGCTGGTACCACCGGCGGCCTGCTGGGCGTTCGGATCGATCTGACCGAGCGCAATAGCTAGCCGCGTATTGTCGTCGGCCGTCAGCCCCATTTGCTTGGCGACCTCATTGAGGTGCGCCTTGAAGTCAGGCATCGAATTGATCAAGTCGATCATTGACTTGTTCGTGCCGTTGGTCATCTCGGATGAAAGCTTCTTGAACTGCGACACAGCCTCGTCCGTGGACATGCCAGACAGGGCCTTACCGGTCGTCTCCAGCGCATCCTTCGTGCGCTGCAGGTCGGAGCGCGTGTCCGCGCCGAACGCTCCAGCGACCCCGTCGGCGAAAGAAGCCAGGTGCTGCTGCACGCTAGACCACACGGACGGGCGGCTGATGTCAGCCAGAGCCTGCGAGTACTCCTGCAGACTGTACTTCCCCTTGTCGAAGTCCAAGTTGTTCATGACGGACCCGCCGTGGGCGAGCGCCGTAGACATTTCATCCACCGACACGCCGGTGCGCCGCACTTCGTCACCGTAGTGTTTGACGCCTTCGATCAGGGCGGCCGTGATCATCATCCGGCCAGCCCTGCCGAACCCCGTCATCCCGGTAGCGACCTCGCCGAGCTTCCCCTTCAGGCCGGCGGCCGTCCAGTTCAAAGTGTTCATAGCGTCTTTGATCTCAACGATTTTCGGAGCCATGACCATGAGGCCGCCGACCGCCGTCAGGGCGGCACCGCCGAACGCAGCAAAGTTGAAGATCATGGACTGCGTGCCGCTGCCGAGTTCGCCAAGCTTATCCACTAGCGAAGTGATGTGCTGGACGACAGCACGGACCGGAGCCTGCGACGAAGAGCCAATCTTGATCATGGCGGTCTCCCAGGACCCGCCAAGTTTCTCAATGTCGCCCTTCAGGTTGTCCTGCTTCAGCCGGGCAGTTTCCGCAGCATAGCCAGCATCGTTGACTTTGTCGATCCACCCTTGGATCCCCTCGCCGCCCTCGTTGTACAGCACGTTCGCAGCGCGGATGGCGTCCGACCCGAAGATGGTCGACATTGCCGTGTTACGTTCCTCTTCGCCGAGGTCCTTCATGCCGTTGCGCAGCTGTTCCGCGACGGCGGTGATCCCAATGAAGTGCCCCTGGGCGTCATAGATGTGGATACCCAGGTCGTCCATCGCGTTCTTTGCGCCCTTAGATGGATTCTCCAGGCGCTGAAGCATCGTCTTGAAGCTAGTGCCAGCGTCCTGGCCGATCAGGCCGGCCGACGCGAAGGCCGCGATCGACCCTGTCGTCTCCTCGATCGAAAGACCCGCCTGCGAAGCGACCAGGCCGGACTGCTTCAGAGCATACGCCATATCATGCACGCCACCCTGAGCCTTGCCGGCGCCCGCAGCAAGCAGGTCCGCCACGTGCGTAACCTTGTCCCCCGACAAGTTGAACTGCACCATGGCCGTTGCGGCAGTCTCTGCCGCTTCGGACACGCTGATCTCGCCCGCGGCGGCCAAGTCCAAGGCGCCGGAGAGGCCGCCAGCGAGAATGTCCTTGGTGGAAACACCGGCCTTGGCAAGCTCCTCAATACCCGACGCGGCCTCCGTAGCAGAGAAAGCGGTGTCGGCGCCGGCCTGGATCGCCGCTTCGCGCAGCTGAGACATTTCCTCCGACGAAGAGTGAGTCGCCGCCTGCACCGACGACATGCTGGCATCGAAGTTGGCCGCCATGGAGCCGGCAATGCCAGCGATGCCGAGTAGCCCAGCACCCGCCCCCGCGACGGTCGTGCCCAACGTCGTCCACGCGGCACCGTTCTGACGAGCTGAGTCCGCGAGGCCAGCAAGACCGGTCTTCCCTTTGTCGGAGGCGTTCCCCATCTGGTCGCCAGCACCCTGAGCGGCCTGCCCGGCCCCCTGCATGGCATCGGCGGCAGACTTCGTGGCGGCGGACGCCTCGGACATGCCGGACTTCACGCCGGACGCATCCGCCGTGAGCTTGACTACTACAGTACGATCCGCCACCACGGCCCCTTCCGACGCTAACCGAGCACCAGTTTACCTACTCCTCGTCGCGAGTGTCTGCGACGTAGACGAGGGCCCCCTTCTTCGGCGGGTCGATCAGTTCGCCGTCGCGATTCCGCTCCGCATGCTCAGCTTCCCACTGCTCCCGAGCCGCTTTCGCGTAGCACACCTCCTGGCGAACCTCGAACCAGCCGTCCATCATCTCATCCCACGCCGTGTCGCGCGGATACCCACACCCGCACGGGCACAGCGAGTCCTCGAACATGGAGTACGCCTCAGCGAGCACATAGTCCTGCGGTACCCACTCCGACGAGGAGCGAAGAATACCCGTGGGCGGCCGCCCCCATTGCAGGGCGTGCTTCACGCGCGCCCGCAGCCACTGTCCTGCCGGGGCGCTCAGGACTTCGACGAGAAAGGGGCCGTGATGGTCGGGCTTTCCGTGTCAACCATCCGCACGACGCGGGACAGTTTCTCAACCTGCTGCGGGGACGCCTTGTACAGGCCAGCAATGTCGTCGCCGGTCACACCGGTCGGCTCCACGATGTGCGCGGCAAGGAAAGCGCACTCCATCTCATGGGTGACCGGGTCGTCCTTCGTCTTGTGACCGAGTCGCTCCATGAGCTCCTTCTGCGCGTACACGGACATGGTCTGCACAACAAACTCAACCCCAGACGCCTTCAGTGTTTCGAGTGTCTTCTGCGCCTCCTTCAGGAGGGCCCGCTTCCGCTCGTCGGACAAGCCCGGTAGGCGCGCCTCTTCGTCGAGGCGGTCAATGACCGCAAGCAGGTCAGTGCGGCCGTACAGTACGCACGCCTTCCGGGTCGGCTGGAACCCGGCCATCCACCCGGCGAAGTCGAACTTCTCCGGCGCGGCGGCGTCCCCGGTGCGATCCTCGGCGGCAACCTCAGTGATCTGCGACGTGTCAGTCATGGCGGTCCCTTTCGGCGGCGGTCTGGGCGGTTCGGCGGAAATGAGGAGGGCCCAGCCGGGAGGAGACCGCCAACATCCCCCGGCCGGGCCCCGCCTATACGGGGAAGCCTATCAGGCGCCCACGGTGTAAGACTTGCCCGGCGACGAGCCTTTACCGTTGGTGACGATGAAGTTACCGGTCTGGACGCCGGCAGGCAACACCGCAGTAATCATCGACGAAGACACGACACGGTACGAAGCGACGGGCGCGGTCTTCCCGGCGACCGTGCACGTCACAGAGGTGACACCAACGAAGTTAGTACCGGAAATCGCGACCGTGTCACCGGCCTTCTTGCCGGCCGGGTCGATCGAAGTGATCGTCGGGGCCGCAGCAGCGGAACCGCCGCCAAGGATGATCTCGTTCTCGCGGGCGTCACTGATGAACAGCGTGACGGTGCGCTTCGTGTACGACGTACGGTCGTCGGGCTTCTGCGGCTGGCCGTTAGCGACACGGTACCAGTCGACGTGGTCGCCGTCAGCGAACGGCACCTCGGGCTTCTTACCTTCACGCTCGTACAGGTCGTACTCAAGGCCGGTGCGCTTCAGCAGGTCCCAGGCCTTCGAGTCGTCAGAGGTGACGTAGTTGCCGTCATCGTCGAAGAACTGGTAAACGCTCACATTGCCCTCGTACTCGGCAGGGCCGGGCACGGTCCCCTTGCCGGCGGCGCCGAGAACGGGCTCCTCGACAGAAGTGCTGCCCTTGGAGCCAAGCTTGTAGTCCGACTTCATGACCTGCATCTCCAGGTGCAGGCCAGCGTTCAGCTCAGCGGCCGTCGGGTTCTTCGGGTCAGCGGCGCGCTTGTCGTCGTACAGCGCCACAAGGGTGATGCGCCCATCACCGAGCGTACGGATGCTGGTAGCCATTTGCTCTCCTATCCATGCCGCCGCCGCGGTGACGGCGTACCAGTAGATGTCGTCAGTGTATCTCAGTGGAACCGGTTGACCGCCCGGATCCGCCACATGTCCACCGCGTACATGGGGTGCTTCTTCTCCGGGAGGGTCACCTGGTTATCGCGGAGCATCGCCGAGCAATACTCCAGGACGAGCGGCTCACAGTGCTGTCGGCCGACCTGCAGCTCATACCCCTCGAGGGCGGCGCGCACGTCGTCCAGTACGACAAGAAGCCGGTCCGCGGTGGACGCCACAGTTGTGACGGGCTGCAGGAAGCTGATCTCCGACACGGCATTGTCGAGGGTGGTCGCGTCACCATAGTTCGCTTTCGGGAACCCGACCAGAGCGTACGGCATTGGCGGGTTATCGATAGTGACTTCACCGAGGTACGTGGTGTACTTGCACCGCTCGGACAGGGCCCGCTCCACGGCCTTCACGAACGGGGACAGCTTAATCACGACAGTTTCCTCACTATCTCGTTCATAGTGTCGCCGATCTCGTTGACGACCGAGTCGTCCATGTAGTCAGCCGGATGCGGCAGGCCGCCACCGCCGCGGGAAGTGCCCCAGATCGCGATGTTCGCGAGGGCGCCACGAGGTTTCGTCGGCCCGAACTGGGCTTCCACGACAGCCTTGCTTCCCTTCGTTTCGTAGGAGAACTCCTGGCCGACCTTCGCAATTCCCTTGTCAGGGAACGCGGCGTAGTCTTTGCGGGCGCGTTCCTTCGCGGCGTCCAGCGCGTTGCGGACGGACACCTTAACCGCTTCGGTGGCTTCGCCGGCGGACATGAAGTCAGCGGCGAGAGCAGTCAGCTGTGACGCGTCAACCTGCCCGCTCATGCGGTCACCGCGTCCACGAGGAGGCGCTGCGCGGTCGCGTGCGTCAGGTTGATCAGACCGCGGACCCGGAACCCGTACCGGTAGCCGGTCACCGTGGCGACGTCATCCACCTTGGCGTCGTAAGAGCCGTACGGGATATGCAGCTCAGTCTGCTGCACCGTGTACGTGTGACCGCCGACCGTCTGCGACGCGCCATACATGGTGGTCTGCTTCAGTCGGCACTTCCCCTCGTACACGCGCTCCAAGGTCGGCTCGTCGCGTTTCGTGTCGGGGTTCCAGTTCATTGACCCGGTCGGACGGTCAATGACACACGTGTCTGTCATCAGCCAGTTCGCCCGGCGCCGACGAGTACGGAGCGCACTCACGGCCGCTCCCATTCCGAGAACGTCCACGCGGCAGTGTTCAGCGTGGCAGGCGGCCATACCTCCCGCGTCGTGCGGAGAATACCCACACCGGACGGCCCGGACGGAGCATAGGCGAGCAAAGCCCGCCTTTCCGTCGCTGTCAAGAAAAGACCAGCCTCATCGACTTTCTTACCGGTCCCCATCCAGTCGTCGAGACGTTCGCCCGTCCAGCCTTCAGGGTTGTCGTACGCGCGCGCAGCGCACGACAGCACAATTTCCTGAACACCAGGCGGAACGGTCTCGACGGTCCACGGGTTGCGGACCCGGTCAGCCTCCTCGTTCACGAGGGAGGAGGCGCGGCGGAGCAGCCACCCCGCCCGCTTCCTGTCGGCGTCGTCAGCTATAGGCTCGCCGAGCCAGCCGGCGAGATCCTCGACAGAAGCGAGCGGGGCAGCAGCCATCGTACGGTCCGATCAGACCAGGCCAGCAGCGGTAGCGCGGCGAGCGTCCAGAACGGCAGCACCGAAGTAGGCGTCAACCACGGAGCGGTCCTCGGCGTACGTCGGGTCGTAGTCGCAGATGTGACGCAGAGCGAAACCGTCCTGGGCGACACTGTCGCCGAACGTAGCACCAGCGGGAACGTCGGCGGCGCGAACAGCCAGAGCGAACGCGTTCTTCTCGTAGAACACGGAGAACGCCTCCGGCAAGGCGGGCTCCTCGACAACAGTGAAGCCGCCGACCTTCGCGATGGTCGCGTCGCGCAGCAGGCCGCCGTTGTCGGCGGAGAAGCTGACGTTCAGGAGGTCCCTGTTCTTGCGGAACACCTCGGCGACACCGGAACCGACAGCAAGGGTCCGGTTAATGAACGGGACCTTGTTCTTATTGAGGACACGGTTGGCGCGGGCGACAACCTCGAGAAGGTTGGAACCGTCAGCCTTGAACTTCAGGGCCTTCGCGTCAGTGTAGGCGACACCGGCGGCGCTCGGGTCAGTAGCCTGCGTGGCCTGGACAGTCGCCATGACAGCACCAAGCTTCGCAGGGACCAGCGAGGCGACAGCCTCGGCCTGCGGCTTAACGACCTCACGCTCAAAGTCGGCGAGCGTCCAGGTCAGCCACTCGGAAGGCAGTCGGACCGCGGAGTACAGCTCGTCCTCAAGCTTGACGGGCACGTACTTGCGGGTCAGGTCGCCGAACGTGATCGCGGTGCGGGCCTCGCGCGCGGCGCTGCTGCGAGTGCCGGAAGCGGCCTCAACAGGCATGGCAACGTCAACGGTCGAGCCGTAGCCGCGCTCGTAGCCGGCCTCGGCGTCACGGTTGACGGTCAGGGCGATGCTGGACAGGTAGTGGAGGGAGGCAATGTCCGAGAGGACGACCTTCCTGCCGGTCGTTGCGAAATTCGCCATTTTGTTTTCTCCTCAGTGCGCTTGTTCGGTCAGGCGAAGATCCTGCGGGCGCGAGCCTGCATGTCCTCTTCGGGCTCGTCCGCATCGGGCGGAAGAGACGGCTGGGCGGGGGCATTCTTCTGCGCGGCCGCGTCGTTAATGGCCTGGGCGAGCGACTCCACGTTGGATTCAATGTCGTCGGGGTCGCCGGCGGCGACGAGGCTGGCGAGGCTGACGGGCAGGCCGGCGTTGGCGAGCGCGACCACAGCGGAAGCCTGGGCGGTCGCGGCGGCAAGCTTGGCCTGCAGGTCCGCGATGCGCGGATCCTCGGGCTTCGGAGCCTCAGCGGCCGGCTGGGCGGGAGTGCCCTCAGGGCTGTCCTGCGCGGGCTTCGGCTCTGCGGTCGGCTTCGGCTCGGAGCTGTCGGCCGGGGCGGTCGGCTTCGACCCGGGCGTGTCAGCGGCCGGCTTCGCGGGCGCGTCGTTCGCGGGCTTAGCGCCCGGCTGAGGCTTCGCATCCGGCTCCGTCTGAGCAGCAGGAGTGTCCTGCTTGGTTTCCGTGGCGCCCGGCTGAGGCTTCGCATCCTCGTCGGCGTCACGGACGTTTCTGGGCTGATCTGCCATTTCGTCTCCTGACGTAGTGCTGCGGATAGTTTAACTCACCCCGTCCGACAGTAGGCCGTTGCCGGACCGGCGCATGCGGGCCAGCAGGTCACTGAGCCCGCTCGCGCCGGCAGCTTTCTGCGAGGCCACAGCCTCATCGTACAGGTCCACAAGCTCCAGGTCATGGTCGGACGCCTCTTTCGCCTTCCATTTCCCGAACGGGACATCGACCGGCTCGTACGTGCAGTCGCAGTAGACGTGCGCCTGGAAAGCGGCCGTGTCCTTCGTGTACACGGGGCCGCGGGCGGCGAGCATGCAGCAGAAAGCACACGTCTTGCCGACCGTCACCCGCCGGCAGCGGACCCGCTGTTTCCGGCAGGAGTAGATGATGTCCAACCGGTCGCGGTCCCGCACTGTTTTCATGGCGGTAGCGCCGACACGGCGACGGGCGTCAGCAACCGCAGCGGAACGATCTATTCCGTTTCCGACGAGGGTTTTGATGCGGATCGGCCCGGACAGCATCAACTGCCGGTCCAGGGAGGACTCCATGAGCGCCGGGCGGGCGAACCCCATGTGCCGCCCCTGCTCGCGCCCCCATGCGCCGAGGTAGTGGGCCGCTTCCCGGTCAACCCCAGTGGACGCACCGCGCAGAGCGGACGCCGTCTGCGACGCCCACGCCGCGGAGGACGCATCCAAGTTGTCCGGATCAAGCACAACGTCGAACAAGTCGACAGCAGAGCCCCGGGCTTTCTTGGCGAGCGCCCCGACGGCGACACGATGATCGCCGATGAGGGTCACTCCTCCTCCATCGCGGCCGCCTTGTCGGCATTGTCAGCGCCGGCAAGGGCCTGCGTGTACGACGTGAGCGCGTCAGGGTGGGCGTCCGCGTACTCCCGCCAGCCGGCCGCTTCGGACGGCGACACGCCGGGAATGCGATCCCACAGCAGCGCAGCGGGCACGCCCAGAGTCTGCGACAACTTCCCCAGGGCGTCCGCGGCCTGCGACAACGACCGGGCCTCAGTGTCTCGCCAGTCAACAGCGAGGGTCGTGTCCTCGGAGTCGTCACGGCGGCCGTCAACGGCGGCGCACAGGCGCACAAGGTTGCACACGGGGCGCCCAAAAGCGCGCGTAAGCGATTGCAAGTGCGCCCGTTCCGCGGCTTTCGCTTCGGCGAGCGCGTCAGCAGACAGGTTCACCAACTGCGACCCGGACAGCGCCCACGAAGGCACCGAGGCAAGCGCCGCCAACGTCCCAAGGTCCGCTTTCTCCGCGTCAAGCAGGGACTGCAGGTTCGTCTCCGGCAGCGACCCGAACTGGACGCCCTCACCGCCGGTCAGCACGTCACCGTGCTCCAGCAACGCTTTCTGTCGCTCAGCTTCCTCCGGGGAGCCCGGGTCGGCCAGGCCGGTCGCGGTACGCACCCTCCACGAGTTGTGATGCTGAACGAGGAGCCGGTCATGGACGGTCTTGATGTACCTGCGGGCGGGGAGACGCAGCCGGTCAACGAGTGACTCGCAGGCGCCATCCAACGCCTGGTAGGGGGCGACGCGCACAACCGGGGCGTGCCGCAGGCCGCCCGACCAGAGAACGGCGCCGGTCTTGCAGTCGACCTCCTCGGTTGCGGTCAGGTACCGCCACGGGGCGCCATCACCGCGCAGGACAACAGCCGCGGCCGGCCACTCGTTCGCTTCGGCACCACCCCAGTCGCAGGCGACCCGCGACGCAGGAAGCGGCAGCACGGATGGCCCGTTCGACGGCAGCACAACCGCGTAGGACGCACCATCAATGAGCGCCTCCCTCCACAGGGCCGTCTGCCTGGACGGCATGCCGGACGCCTCCCATGGCGCCCACAGACGCGCAGACCCCCGATCGTCCCTGTCCGAGGAGATCCCGTCAGCGACTATCTGCCGGGCCAGAGTGTCCAGCAGCAGCCCCAGTGTCGGGCCGAGCGACAAAGCCTTCAGGCGGCGCTTCGTAGCGTCGGCCCGGTCGGAGTCCACCCCGTACAGTGGGCCGCCAGCAGCTGTCCTCGTGGACGCGCCGGGGGCGATCTCTTCGCGGCGCTGAGCCGCAAGCGACCTACTCTCGTCGTAACGGTTGACGATGTCGTCCCACGGTCCGTTCACCATATCGTTCCCCTGCTTCGGCGGCGGCTATTCAGCCATATGTTACGGATCATCCTACCGCCGATCATACAGACAGCCAAGTCGATCTTCTTCCTCGACTCACGCCCGTCCTTTGAGATCGACATGCCGAACTTCGTCGGGTAGCGGACCGCGTGCAGGACGTGAGCGCGAAGCCTCGCGTCCCCGTCATGCACGAACGCATGCTCCACCACGTCAGTGGTCGTCACCTGGACGGCGTGCACGAACACCTTCTGATTGGCCGGCGAAGACATATCCCACTTCACCGCATGGCCCTGCCCGGCCTTCAAGCGGAGCCGGCGGCCGTAGTCGCGGTGCCAGCCGTCCACCACGGAGTCCCAGAACTGCTCCATGGACTCGTCCTCGACGGCGTGGGATGGGTCGGCCCACAGGGCAACCACGTTGTGATGCTCGTAGAAGTCACGGATGCGCTTGTCGACGGCGGCGCGGTCCACAACCCAGTTGTGGGCGCGAGCGTCCGGCGGCCGCTGCCACACACCAACCACGAACGGGGCCCCGTCGGAGACGCGCACAGCCACACAGGCAGTCGAGTCGTCCGACTTGCCGCCATCGAAGAACATCACGACCTCATCGCCAGGCTCCAACGCGGGCAGCTCCCTATCGAGACAGGAGTCCCACTCCTCACGGGTCAGCCACGCATCCTCCGACGCAGTGACTTGGTTGTACCACTTCCGCCTCGACTCTGACGGCGGCGTAGACGGGTCCATGATGTCCTGGACGATCCGGTCCGGGGTCAGCCAGGACGCGTCGCCGCGCACCGACTCCACCACCTCCGGGGCGGCCTCCGCCGTCAGCGGGGCGTCCGGCGGCGCTTCCAGCGAGTCGTACATGAGGCCGGCGTCCTTGCCGCCATGCTCCTCCCAGCCTTCGCGGACGGACAGGCCGACCGATTCCACGCCGACACGGGCGGCGTTGCAGATGTGCAGGACGCGGGCCTGCCGTTCCGGCGGAGACTTCGCCGCGTCACCGCGCACAACACCCATCATCGCCACGCCGCTGTTGGACCTGGTCCAGTTCTGCGTTTCGTTGCACACCGTCAGCGTGGCGCGGGCGCCCTCAGCCGCGTCAGGGTTCGATGTGATCGCCGTGATGAACCCGGCGGACCCGTCGGTAGGGCGCACCAGGGTCGTTACCACGCGGATCGCGAGGTCCTCACGGACGTCCGGCGGCGCCAGGGCGCGGATCGCCCCCATCGTGTTCTCTGTCTGCTGCTGGGAAACCGCTAGGAGGCGAATCCAGGGCGACTCCTCGCGGCGTCCGCGCACCATGCCGTCCTCCCCCACCATCGGGACGGAAGGGCCACAGAGCGCCGCGAGGGCAATAACGCCGGCCAGGGGGTCCTTGCCCCACCCTTTGCACCGTTGCAGAACCACCGTGGGCGACAGGAACTTCCCAGCCGAGTCCGTCGCATAATACCAGAGCATGAACCGGAACTGCTCGTCCGTGAACAGGAACGGTCCGCCGCCCGGGCCTGCCAGATGTGCGGACGCCCAGCAGACAACATCCCAGCCGACCGTGTGCTCCGGCAGCAGCCACTGGCCGTCCCGGACCGCCCACACGGGGCCGTGCGCGACCGCCAGGAACCGACCGCCAGCGCCAGGAAGAGCCGCAGGGCGGGACTTCAGCCTCTCCTCGTAGAAAGAACGGATCTCCGCGAGGAGCCGCGGGTCGTCGCCGCCAGCAGCTCTCCGCTCACGAGGCCTGGCCACGAGTCAGACCCCACCTGCCGGCCGCCGCAATAGACGCATGCTCCGACCTGGACGCCTGCGCGCGAGCGTCGGCCTCCTCGTCGGGCAGGTTCAGCTTCGACAGCAGCTGCGCCATCGCTACGCGATGCTGACGCACCTCCGACAGGAGCGGGTGCGCCCGCAGTTGCTTCTGCGACCCAGGCATCACATAATCCGCGCCGGCAAGCTCCCGCTCGATCTTATCGAGGATCGTCGCTTCCCGGCAGGCGTCCTCCAGCAGGCGTACCTCGTCGGGGCGAAGCTCCCACCGGGTCATGATGTCGTCCCACATGCGGCGGGCGGACTTACTCAGCCGCGGCGGCGGTTTCTGCGGCATCTCAGCCCCTCTCGGTCGTAGCGTGCCCCAATCATACCGCCCGGAAAACCAAGGACGGCCACCCCCCACAGGTCATGCCAGGGGGTGGCCGCCCGACCGCCAGTCGGTTAACCAGGTCAGGCCTTGTGGGCCCCGCCCTCCGACTTCCGCAGGTCAACACCACCAGGAGTGACGATACCAGCCCAATCCAGGACGCTGATCCCGTTGACCTTGATTGTCTTCAGGATGTTGAACGCGCCGAGGACAAGCCCGGCCACGGACAGGACCTGAGTGGTGATCGCCTCAGCGTTCGCCGGGTACGCGCCCACGAACCAAGTGCCGACCGCGATCACGACGACCGCAGCCAGAGTAATCGCACGGCGCCGCGCAGCCGTCCAGTACGGCTTGTCCAGGGCCGCCTGGATCAGAGGCCACACGACCGCAGCGACCGCCGTCAGGGTCGCAGACTGCTCAGCTGTCAGAGTCATTCTTCTTCTCCTTGCTCTCTCGTTCCCAGGGATACCCGTTCTCAACGCCCTCACACAAGCCAACCCAGTATGCACCCAGGATGGCCGCAGCGACCGCGAAAAGGACGATCATGAGCCGGCAGCGACGTTCTGCCCGCCCTGCTGGGCCGTCAGACGCTGCTCGATAGCAGCCAGAGACTTCCTGGTCTCCTTGACTGCGTTGTACAGGTCGCCGTCGAACTTCACGCCGGCGATACCCGGGGTCACAGCGTCAGAGATGACCTGAACCTTGCTGTTCAGCGACCGCAGCTCGTCACGGATCGCACCTGAGTACCAGGCCATGTCACCGGCGTAGTGGTCGCCCTCCTTGCCGGCGCGCAGCGAGTCACGGATCTCAGTCAGAAGATCAACGGCAGCAGACATTTCCAGCTCCTCATCAGTAGATGACACACCACCGCCAGCAAAGTCGCCGAGCGGCTGATCCTTCCACGCCCAAGCCAGGGACGCGAAAGACTTCCCGTACGTTTCGTAACGGTCGTTCGGGTTACCGCAGTTGTACGTGGACCCAGCCCTGCACAGACTGTCCCACGAGTAATCGCCGCCCAGGTAGCCGGCCAGAATCCCGAACCCAACCTCCGACGAAGCCTGCGGGTCCCACCAGGCACGATCCGGGTCGTTGAAAAAGTAGCCCGGGTACGTCACCTGAGTCGGGCCGACCCCGTTCGACGTAGCCCCAGCGCTGATCTGAGCGTAGAAATCACGGAACTTACCCTCCGTGACCTCACCGCCGCCCGAGTACGCGCCGCCGGCGTCATGGCCGAACACGTTCTCGCCGTTCGACTCCTGCTCGGCCAGCCCGAGCGCAACCCACCTAGGCAGGCCGACAGCGTCCGCAGCAGCCACCAGGGCGCCCATGTTCGCGATCGTCCTACCCGAGTACCCAGACGACGAAGAACGGCCCGCAGAAGGGCTGTCGCCGCCCTCAGACAGGCGCAGACAGTGCGTCCACCGACCGCCACGCGTGTACACGTGAGTCGCGTAATCGCCCACCCTGGTCTCCGAGCCGGTCTGATCGCCGGCATACCCGTCGATCGTCCCGTCCTCGGCGATCCAAGCCTCAGCCAGCCCATCCGGCACAACCATCGCCACATGGCCGACGCCGCCGGACGCACCCTCAGACAGGACCACGTCGCCGTCCTGGAAACCACCATCCGGATACAGCGACGCATCCGACCACGGCACCTCATACCAGCCACGAGACGTCAACTCAGACCGGATCGAACCAGTCCACGTCGACTCCGGCAGCAGCCTCCCGTCACCCCAGCCGTACCCCCACGCCTTGTGCAAGCCGTAGTTGATCGCCCCGCGCACCGCCGACGAGCAATCCATGTTCGAGTCCCGCTGCAACCAGCCGTCCTCGTCGCTGTCCCGGTACGAGAACAGCCTGTCAGGCTGCGAGTAGCCGACCGAGTACGCCCCGCCCTGCGGCTTCCCCGGCCCAGCCTGGCACCAGTACTGCATCTGAGACGCAGCAATGGAGTTAACCCCCATGCCTCTCCTTCCCGGCGGCCGGTCGGCCGCCTACACCAAGGTTACGGGGCCGGCGGCGTGCCACCACGCACACACCCCACAATGGCCGCCGTCACCCCAAACGCTGTCGAACCGAGCATCCCACTCCGTGATTGCTATCTCCCCCGGTCTTTCGTGTGTGGGGGGAGGGGAGTCGGTGCCAGGGGGCGGCTTCGTTTTTTTCGGCGCGGATTTTTTTCAGTTCCAAGTTTCGCGTCGCGGGTTTTGGCTTCGGGTTTCGCTTTCGTTTGTTTTTGCTTTTCTTTTGTTTTGTTTTTTGTTTTTGTTTGTTTGTGTTGCGCGCGCGCATGGGTGTGGCGGCCGTTCGCGTGCGGCTGTGGCGCGCATGCGTGCCTTGGCTGCTGTGTTCTCGCGTGTGGTCTTGGCTGTGTGGCAGGCGTGCGACAGGGCTTGGAGATTACTTAGTTCGTGGTTGTCGCCGGCAATGATGTGGTCGACGTCTGTTGCGCGCATGGTGCACGCGGGGTGGTGCCACCGGTGCGCCCCCCCCTGTGCCTCTCTACTAGTGGGTGGTGGGGTGGCTACTGGGTCGAGGCCTGCGCATTTGTAGTTCGCTTTCGCGAGGACTTGTTTGCGGAGTTTGTTCCAGTTTGTTGGCAAGCGTTGGCGTCGGTTGGATGTGGTCCATGGCATGTGTGCAGGGTACCTGGTGGGGTGTGGGTGGTGGGGTGGTAGGAGGGTGGGCGGGGTCCTGGTTTCGGGGCCGGGTTTCTGGTTGGGGTTGGGTTTCCGGTCGGGGGTGTCTGGTGGGTGGCCGTGTTCGTCTGGCGGGTCCCGGTGTCTGGCTGGTGGGTGTTGTGACGTGTGGGGGCTGTTCCCCTTAGACCCCTCCTTAACTCCCGCCCCCACCTGCTTGGTGGGCTGTGGGTCTTGGTTCGGGTCGTCCCTCTGTTGGGTGGTGCAGGCTGTTGGCTGGTGGGCGTCTTCGGGCTGCAGTTCTTTTCTGATGGGGTGGGCTGGTCTGGTGGGTGGCTTGTCTTGCGGGTTGTGTCCTGGTTGGGTTGTTCTCAACCTGGGGTCGTGGTTGCGGTTCTCGTTGGCTGTTCAGGTTCGGCCGTGTGTTCGTTGGGGCTGTTTCCCGGCTGGGGGCTCCGTGGGTTGCGTCTCGTGTCGGGGGGTTGTTCTCAAGCTTGCTGTGTTGTTCCCGTTGGGTGGGCCGACCTGGACGGTCGGGCTCTTCGCCGCCCCCCTCTTTCTCCCCCCACGATACACGATGGAGACCATCAGCTCCCCGAATCCGGTGGGCAAACTCACACGTTAAAACGTTAACCGACCGACGTTCTAGCATAAGTGGGACACATGCGTTCCGGTTGTACTACACGGTATGACAGGTCAAAGGACGGGGCGGTATGAGACGCCCCTCCCTGCAATCCGACCCCTTCGGCAGGGACGCCCCTGGCGGCCGAGTCGCCCCGCCCGCCCGAACCGGCGCAGAGGAGGAGCGGAACGTTCCGGTTAGCAAGGGCAGAAGAAGAGGGCCCCGACACCGGCGTGTCGAGACCCCCTGCAGGAGAGGCGCTCAGGGCCCCTCAGCGGCGATGAAACCCGGGGTGCAGGCCATGGGCCCTCGCCCACCTGATAGGCCGCAGAAGAGCCCACAGGATCGCCGAGGCCAAGGCCCAGCCGACCAGAGAGATCACGTTCATCTCCCCGACAGCGAGAGCAATCCCCAGCTGAGCCAGAGTCCAGAGGGTGGCGAGCGCGGCAGAGGCGCCCACGAGGAACGAGAGGGTGCGAGTCATGCGGTCCTCCAATGGTGGTGGTTGGTATCCACAGGTTAGACCACGGCCTATGGATAACTCTCGCACCGCGAGGGACTCAAGTCCCAGCCAGGCCCCTCCACCCCTGTGGACAACCCCGTGGACAACCCTGTGGACAGGGTGTGGATAACCTGTGGAAAAGTACTTGTACCTACAAGTAATTCACACGTGCATACAACTTTACCCACAACCCCGTGTGGATGCGTCAGCCGCGCCAGATCGACGAAGAACCAGGTTATCCACATATCCACAGGTATCTACTATCCACTACCTAGATATCTCCCCTCCTTGGTGTCATAGTCCCGTACGGGACGCGCGGGCGCGAACGGAGGCGCCACTCAATCCGGGACTACGGTCCCGGCTGGCGGGTGGTTGCGGAGAAGCAAGGAGAACAGGGAGGGCCAGTCAACGCCCACACCCAACTGTGGTAGACGCCACGCCTCCCCGCCTTGACTCCCGGCCCGGAACACGAGAAACTAAGACCAACAAGCCGATAACCCCCAACCCACCAAGGAGGAACCAAATGAACACCACCGCCACCCAGGTCCCCAGCAAGGCGGCCACCACCCTGATCACCTGGGTCGCCACCCTCAACATCGTCTGGGCCCTCCTCTCCGCCCTAGCCTTGGTCACCGGCCACGTCACCACGGTCACTGTCCTCGGCCTCCTGATCGGCCTGCCTGTCGCCATCAAGGCCACCCGGTCCAGCAACCACAGGAAGGCCCTCCTCCGCCACGCAGCCGCCTCAATGAGGCGACCCCAGTACCAGAACCTGACCACGCCCTGAACGGCCCCCCAGAGAGCCCCACACGAAAGGACACCGCCATGTACCTGCCGGCCGCCACGCAGAACAACGTCGCCGCCCACATCGCAGACCACATCCGCCGGAACACCATCGGCTACGGCGCAGTCGCCACCCAAGTCGGACAGGCCGGCTACCCCGACGCCGCAGTCGTAGCCATCGCCGAAACCGGACGCACCGACTGCACCGCCAAGGTCGCCGTCCACCACAACCGACTCGTCTACGTGTCAGCCACCGGCGCCCACGTCTCCTACCCGACCGACTGGTCCGACGCCGGACGCATCATCTGCGCATTCCTGTCCATGGAGCACGACTGATGTTCCGCAGGAAGAAGCAGCCCACCGCCCAGGAGCTCGCCAACGACGTCGCCCGCGACATCAGCCGCCGCGACTGGCCCGCCGAAGCCAAAGCAGTCACCGTCCGCTCCCCATTCGGAGACGCCATTCGCTGGTCGGTGATCGTCCCGAACCGCGGAGTCGCAGTCATCAACGACGAACTCCACATCGTGGTCGCCTCCTCAAACCGGCCAACCCCGCAAGCCCCCACGTTCGACCACACCACCACGGAAGCAGACGCCGAACAAACACTCAGGAACCTCCCACTGCCATGAACATCCCCGAAAACACCGCCCCCGCCAACAGGGGCCGATCCGCGAAGAAGTACGCGGCCGCCTACCGGCGCCGCACCGAACGAGCCGAAGCCGCCGACTGGAAAAACGCCCGATACACAGACCCCTCCACTGGAAGAACCCGAACAATCAACATCCGCCACAGCAAGTAAAGAGACGCCATGACCTTCGAAGACATCCTCGCAGCCCTCACCCCGCTCCTCCACGAAGGAGAGACAGCAACCATCACCAAGTCGGACGACGTCGGAGACCGGATGGTCGCCCTCAACGGGACCGCCAGGAAGACCGGCATCTACGACTACGGCGGCCTGTACGTGTGGTACTCCCAGCCCGGCGGAGACGCCTGGGCCGCCGACGACACGGACGCCATGAACACCCAGCTCTCCATCATGCTGGACTACGCCCGCCACCCCGCCGGCAGCGGAGACCTGCGCGACCGCGAAGCCCGCGAAATGACCCCCACCGACCTGATTGAACAGCTCTCCGACCTGCTCGCCGGCGGCGCCCCACCCATCACAGGCACTCTCCCCGGCGGCGCCCAGATAGCAGAGATCGACTTCGGCCCCGGCGCCATCCACATCGAAAAATCCGCACACGACACGACGTTCTCCGCGTGGGCCATCACAAACACCCGCCGCTGGGAAGCCTCAAAACGAGACCAGACCAAGGCGCGTGAAGCCATCTCCGACATCCTCGCCACCATCAAAGCGAACAACAAGTAAGAAAGGGAAACAACAATGTCGCCGCTCATGCAGTCTCGCCTCCTCATGCCGCTCCTCGAAGCGATCCGCAACCACCTCGCCCAAGGCGAATGGGCCGCGTTCCGACGCACCACCCACGGATCCCCCTACATCGAGGCCCGCACCGAACGCGACCAGATGATCGCCTCCATCACCGAGGACGGCATGTACGCCCTCGACGCCGCCGGCGGCCGCTACGCCTGCGACCCGAACGGCACCAAGGACGCCATCAACAACGCGATCCGCCGTGCCCTCAACGATGCCCGCGAGGCATCGTCATGATCGGCCGCTACGCTCCCAGACAGGACAGGGCGCCCATGGCCAGGGTCATCGCCGAATGCTGCCTCCGCCACCACCCCGGCCCGCAGTTCATTATCGACGAGCCTCTCGTGGACGCAGACCCCGCCCGCCTGTTCATCTTCACCGACCGGCAAGACCTCCTCGCCGCCCGCATCGGCGAAGCCGGAGTCACCATCCACGCCGGACGCTCCCACGCAGACGTCCCCTACCAGTCCGACTCCCACCCCGCCGACGTAGCCGCCGCCCTCCTCGGGACAGTCATGAAAGGAACCCTCTGATGGATCGCATTGAACACGCCAAGATCGTTTCCCAGTCCTCGCTCATCCCCGCCGAGTATCGCGGCAAGCCAGCCGACATCATCTGGGCGATGGACATCGGAGACGCCCTCGGCGTCCCCTACACGCAGGTTATGCAGTCCATGGTCGTAGCCCGCGGCAAGATGACCATGTCAGCTGACCTCATGGGAGCAATCGTCCGCCGCGCCGGACACAAGCTCCGCATCCACGAAGACGGCAACTCTGTTACCGCCTCCATCGTCCGTGCGGACGACCCGGACTACGAATTCACCGTCACCTGGGACGAGAAGAAGGCCCGCGAGGCAGGCCTGTGGGGCAACCGAGGCCCGTGGACCCAGTACCCCAGGCAGATGTTGCGGGCCCGCGCCATCACCGAGGTGTGCAGGCAGGGCGCGTCGGACGCCCTCGCCGGGAACGTGTACACCGCAGAAGAGCTCACCAGCGAGCCCCAGAAGCCGCAGGAGCGCCCCACCGACCCAGCCCTGGCCAGCAGGGCGGACGCCCAGGAAAAGGCCCGCAGGATCGCCGAGAGCGCCCCCGGCCCCGCGGACGTGCCGCCTCCCACCGACCGGAAGCACGAGGCGGGAATCATCCCCGGCGAGCCGACCGTCGTGCCTGCCCCCAACCCGGAGCCCGGCTCCGAACAGGAAGCCCGCCGCAACGTGACCCGCACCATGCTCATGGACTACTGCCGCGAGACCGGCGGCAACCCTGGCGACGTGTGGGCCCGCGCCCAGGAAGGCGGCGCCAGCATGGACGACCCCGACTCCCTGGAGGCCGTGTTCACGACCTGGCAGTCCGGCAAGAACCCGGAGGTCGAACAGTGACCGCCATCCCGATTACCTTCGTCACCCCGATCGGGTTGCAGCGGCGGATCCTGTCGCTCATGTGGATCGGCTACGACGAGCACCGCATCGCCCAGGCGGCGGACGTCTCCCCCCGTGCGGTTGCGAAGGGCAGAGCCGGGGAGTATGTTGATCCCGAGCTCAGGCTCCGCCTGGCCTGCGCGTGGCAGCGACTCCAATGCCAGCCGATCCCCCCGAACCGGAACTCAGCCGCCGCCCACAAAACAGCCGTCATCGCCGGCGGACACTCCCCACTCGCGTGGGACGAAAACGAAATCGACTCCTACCACTCCGAACCACACGACCTCACCCGAGGCCGGGACCGGTCCCCCTGGGCCAGACACTGAAAGGGCAACCACCACCATGAAGGTCACCATCCAGAAGACCATGAACGTCGAGACGCCCTCCAGGGCACACAACACGGACGCCGGCCTCGACCTGTACGTCCCCGAGGGGCAGACGTGCCTGGTTCGTCGCGGCGCCGTGTACACGATCGACCTCGGCGTCAGGGTCGCGATCCCTGACGGCTACTACGGGCAGCTGACCCTCCGTTCCTCAGCCGGACAGAAGGGGCTGACCATGCCGCACGGCGTCGGCATCATCGACTCCGGATACCGGGGCAACCTGAAGGTCGCCGTCACCACCCTCACCGAGCCGGTTCTGATCGCTGCTGGGGACCGCATCTGCCAGCTGGTCATCCTGCCGCAGCCGTCCGTCGAGGTGGAGGCTGGCATCGTGGACGACAACACTGAGCGCAGCCAGGGAGGTTTCGGGTCCACTGGGCAGTCCGCGGACGCACCAGACGATGATGACAACGAGGAGGCTAAGGTCAAGAGGGACGACAGGGTGGACCTCACCGTTGGCAGTCTCATGCGGGAACTGCAGGAGATTGCGTTCCGCTACGGCAATGACGCTCCGATCGTCATCCCCACCACGGAGGACGCCGACTACGAGCAGGCAACCGCGCCGATCATCATGCACGCCAAGCGAGAGGAAGTGCCCGACGACTGGGACTTCTTCGACATCGATCCCAACGGTGAAGCTGTGGTGGTGATCTCATGAGCGACAGCCCTGTATCACCTGCCCGTTACACCACCGGCGAGCCTGAGGCTGGCGCCATCGCCAAGCATCTTCTCCCCTGTGAGAGAAAAATTACTGAGTGCCTTGCCCGCTACGTGAGCGAGCCCGGGGAGGCCTCCGAGAAAGCCTTCCGCGAGGCCATTAGGCACGCGCGCCGCATCGCATACGACGAGGAAGGCGGCTACGATCCGGGCACTACGGAGGTTGCCCTTGGCCATATTCTCGGCGTTATCGCCGCGTGCACCCCCAGCGGCCCCGGTCTCTGGCAGGACGTTTTCAACGCCACCGTCCGCCTCTCCAACGAGTGGATTGAGAACGACGCGGGCGCGATGTGACAGCAGAGAATAAGAACAACGAAAAGGAGACAGCAGTATGAGCGACACGAACCCGGCCCACTACTCGCAACTCACCCCGGAGCCCATCGAAATCGCCGGCGGCATGCCATTCGAACTTGGCAACGTGTGGAAATACATATGCCGGGCAGGTCACAAGAACGGCCAGCCGGAAGCACTTGACCTCGCCAAAGCCGAGTGGTACCTTAACAGGTACGCTGACACGGCGGGAGCCTACGCCGCCACGAGAGGACTGCAACGCATGCTGCACCTCTTCGAAGCCGGTAACCCATCCCCCGCCAAACGAGTCCTGGAAATCCGGGCCCGCGTCCGTCAGCTTATCGACACGCTCAACGAAAGAGGAAACCTGTGACACACAGGTACGATGATGCGGCCGCGCAGGTCGCGGAAGCTCACTACCATTTGAAGAACGCCGTCCTGGCGTTGCGCCACGAGTACGAGGACACCGCCGACCGCAGCCTAGTCGCAGACCTGCAACAGGTGCGGGCCCTCGCAGACAAGATCAAGACCATTCACACGGAGATGAGGAGATTCCACTGATGACCAAGTACATCGTCCGCCCCGAGTGCGTGCGTACTCTGCACACTGGCGACCTCGTCCGCCACGTGTCAGACGTTGACGACGAGAAGCAGATCAACATGACCTTCCAGTATTGTGAGTACGTGGGCGACCGGTTCAAGAAGCCGTACGCGGCTCACTGGCTGTTCCCGAACCACAACGTCCACTTCATCACGTACCACAATGATTACGATGTTGTCGACTATGTTGAGAAGGTGATCGAGGATGAGTGACCAGGACGGGCTTATCAGCCCGGACGAGCACCCGGCGACCTCGCCTACCCCATTCAGCGACTACAAGATGGAGCCCGACGCTGCGACACTGGCCGCCGCCGAGGCCGAGGCTAGGTCACCGAAGGAGTGGCCTGACCCGCCGGCCCCGAACCCGGACGCTCCCCAGGGCGACCCTAACGTCCGGTTCAACTTCATCAACCCGACGACGGGTGAGGTCACTGAAAATCTCACCACGGAAGAGGTCTTCGAGCTGGAGGCGAAGTGGCGTGCCGACTACGGGGCACAGATTCAGGCGAAGATTGAAGCCGACAATGCGGCCTTTGTACCTGAGTCGTACGAGGAGGAAGAACTCCCCGGGCTGCGCGTGTACGCTATCGACGCGGGAGTGTCAACCGGGTACGTATGCGCCGAGCTCCCACGTGACGGCAAAGGCACATGGGGTGACGAAAAAATCCTTGGGTACGGGCAGTTCAAAGCCGAGTCGTACAGGGACACTGCTAGTCGCTTGATAGAACAGTACAATACCTGGCAGCCCGACGTGGTCGTCGTCGAGCAGTTCGACCTGCGCCCGCAGAACAACTTCGTCGCTGACCTGACGCCTGTCAAGGTGAACGCGGTTCTCGGCTACTACCTGCCGCAAATTGTCTGGCAGACGCCCGCCCAGGCCAAGTCAGTCATCACAGACAAGCACTTGAAGGCCTTGAGCTTCTGGCCGACAGGGAAGGACGTGAATGAGCCGGACGCCGACGACGTACGCGACTCTGCCAGGCACCTCTACTACTATCTGATCAAGACGTTGCGGAACTACGATGTGGCGGCTAGAATGGTGCCACGCCCGAAGCCAGAAAGCGACAACGAGAAGGAGAACGCATGAGGAAGATCACCGTGTACACGAAGAAGAACTGCGTGCAGTGCAGCGCCACCAAGCGGTGGCTCGACAGGCGGCAGGTCCCCTACGAGGAGGCCGCCGTCGACGACTCGCCCGCCATCCTCGAGGAGGCACAGCAGGCTGGCATCGGTCAGGCACCGATAGTCCGCCTGTCCGACCAGAACGAGGCGACTCTCGCCATGTGGGGCGGGTTCAACCCTACCCTCCTCGGCAAGTACACACAGTAGCCCGTCTGACAGCATAAAAGGGAAGGGCCCTCACAGTTTAGCGGGGGCCCTTCCCTTTGCGTTCACTTGTCGGCAAGTAGCTTCGACAGTCGGTTGATCTCGTCCTGCCGGACCTTAGCCTGGCATTCCCAGTAGTCGGCGGCGTCCCTGTACATTTTGACCAGCTCCACGAACTCCTCCCTGGCAGAGGTCTGCAGGGCAATCTCCTGCTCGCGGATACCGTGCCGCCGGTCAGCCACCGTCTTAATGAACGTGCCGATGCCGCCGACAATGGCCACGAGGAGGGTTATGAGAGATGTCGCTGTAGCGATGAAAGGCGACATTCTCACTCCAGGGGTATCAGTTCACGCTTCCGCATTGTGCGGGCCGCCTTAATTATATTGTGCAGGACGTTCCATCGCACACCGCAAAATAACAAAAGAGAAAATTGGACTGTCGTGTGCGGCATAGGTGCGTGAGCGGCCAGGGACAGCACCGTCACGGCGGCCAGGAACCCTAGCAGAAACGGTAGTGCGACGTACTCGGATTGTGACGATTGCATGAGTACGGCGAAGCAGCCGACCATAGCAGCCAGGGCGGCACCGAAATGCAAGGTCAGATAGTACCAATCCTCGGCGTGAGTGTAGTCGACGAACGCGCGGGGTGCTATCATCCGCGACAGGGCGAACATGCAGATGGACATGTACAGGGCGGCGCGGAGGGCGACGTCCAGGATACGCTGCCACGGCGGCCTGGTCAGATACGGGTCCACAGTCAGGGTCCAATCAATTATACGTAAATGCCATGGCCCATTATACACGGCGGCCCCTCCTCCTACCCGGCAGAAAGGAGAAAAGAACCGGGCAGAAGGAGGGGCCTCTACCAACCACAGCTGCGGGTCAGAAAGGAGGAAACACCCCCGCAACCATCGGCTAGTCTACCACACTCAGTTCAGCAGCGTGTCCAGCATAGGCGCCACATAGTTGGCTTCCTCGGTGATGTGCGCGGTGACAGTGTAGTTAGGCCACACTTCCACAACGGAGCCGTTCGACGTGCCGTCCGACTTCGGCAGGACGAACGCGCGCCGCTCAGGCACACCATATTGCTTCGGAAGGTCCACGATACGGCGTTCACCCTTAGGCAGTTTACCCAGGCTCTTCCACACGTCACCCGACTTACGGAGGAAAATCTGCCTGCCGACGATACGGTACTCGAACCCGGTCGCAAGCTGACCCTTCATCAGATTCTGCCAGCCAGTGTCAACCTGCTCCTCAAGCTTCGACACACGTCCATCGAGGTCCGTCACCTTGTTCTCAGTGGTGAGCATGTGACGGGTCCACGCGACCGTCAGCGGAAGCATCCACTCGCCCGGCGGGTTCTGATACGGGTTAACGTCGGGATTCCACTGGCCCCCCGCGCCCGTCACCAGCTTACCGTCCGTCACGTACGCGTGCATGCAGTTGCACGACGACAGTTTCGTCATCACCTGCGAGTAGTTGTCCTCGGTGACGTCGTGGATGACATACCAGAACCGTGAGGCCGGCTCAGCTTTCATGGCGTCCGTCTCGATAGGTGAGTTCGCCGGCGGGTTCAGGAAATTCGCCGCCGAGTTCTCGAACACCATGAACGTGTCCACGTCCAACTTCAACAGGTCCGCGCCGATGTTCGCACCCGGGTTACCGGCGATAACGAACGCTGGCCCGTACAGGGCGCGGATCTTGTCCGTCAGCGTCTTGTACCAGGCAATCCTTGACGCCTGGGCGCCCCAGCCGTTCACCATCTCGTCCAGGAACACGCCCTGGAAAAGCTCGCCGTAGTGCTTCTTACAATAGGCGAGCTGCCCCAGGATCTGATCGTGCGTGTACTTGTCCGGGTTCGGCACACCCTGACGGGCCGGGTCGGTCTTCGGCAGCGACGCGACACCGTACTGGGTCTTCACATACCAGAGCACGCGCTTCACGCCGGCGTTCAGGGCACGCTGCGCCTGCTCCTGGAAATCGTGGTCGAACGTGGCCCAGTCGCCGCTGTTTCGGTTCATGATCACGTACCCGGTAGACGTCGCATACCGGAGTGTTTCAGCCCACTTGGACTTCTTGTTAGCCTGCCCCTCGTTGTAGTAGTCCGGCCAGAAGTACGACACCGGACTGTAGAAGCGCTTCCCCACAGTGAACGGGGTGGTGGCCTCTGACATTTCCTTACGGGCACGGTTGACGATATCGTCAACGCCGGCCTTAGTGTAACCCTCTGCGATAGTAGCCATGTCAGCCTTCCACCTTCCAAGTCAGCCCGTCAGCGGACACGGTCATCGTCTGACCGGAACCACCACCGGGTGCGGGGGACGGGGACGGCGTAGACGAAGACGCAGCCACGGCAATACCGCCACGCATAGGAACCGGCAGGGCGGCGACAGCGTCACGCCACGCAGCAGCAGTCTTCGGCTGACCAGCAGGACGCACATCGTACCCGTTGTATTGGCCGATATTCCACAGGCCAATACCGTCTACCGAGGAGAACCGTACAGCGGCGGCGAGCTTCGTGAACTCCAACGCGCGCAACGAGTCGGAGTTGAAGTCCTCGGCGGCGAAACCGATCTCTTCGAGAATGCACGGCTTGCAGTTCCGGTGAGCCCACGCCGCCGTAGCGAACATGCGCGCCGTAGTCTCAACGTGATGCCGGTCGCCGTACCCGTGAATTGTCAGAATATCGATCTCGGGCATTTCGGCGATCTTGTCGATCTGCAGACCGCCGTCAGCGCCCTTGCCGTCATCGGACAGGTGGTTGAAACCACCAGCCGCCACGGGGCCGTCGTAACCAAGATCCCGGACGACGCGGATAAGAGTCTGATAGGCTTTCCGCAGCTGCGCGCCAGACTTAGCCTGCTGCACGGGGTTGTCGTCACCGTACTCAGCGAGCGGCTCGCCCCACAGGGCAACATAGGCAACCTCGGGGGCCTGCGCGTACGTACGACCAGACCCGTCAGGGAACGGCTGGTTCAACGCGATCTCAACGTACGGCTTCAACTCCCGCTCCGACAGGAAATACGGGTTGATACCTTCCTTGACGAGGAGGTTACGGACCCATGACAGGTCGACGACCACGTCCATGCCGGCGGACAGGGCGGCCTTGACCTTTCGGTCCTGCTCACCCAGCTTATCCCCGGCGTTAGCAAACGCAGCAGTACTGGACTCTTCGAACAGGTTCGTCAGCCTGAGTGTATTGATACGCAGTGCGAGGGCATCGTTCAGCCACCTGTCGGCGTCGGGCGAGCCATAAGCGGACGCCTCCACCATGCCCCTCGCAACCTTCTTCGCTTTGAGTGTGCGCCACCGATGTGGCGATATTGAGGCGCCCATACGCCGTGTACCCCCAGGTAGGATATCGAAACATATAAAAGAACAGGAGGCCTGAACAGCATTGTCCAAACCTCCTGCCCCTATTGTATCAGTCAGTCGCCCCCAGCGAATACACGCGGAACCGCGTGCCAGGGAAAGCCTGCCCGGCATAGTGCCAGTACGGGTCCTTACCATACCCGCCAGCGGTCATGAACGCAGCCGTGTGCGAGCCGGCGCCAACCTCCTGACGCCACTCCAGATGGTGCGTCATGAATGTCCGGTTGTACTGGACCTCAGACTTCCAAATGACCGCGTCGTCGAGAAGGAAACCGAAGAAATAGCTCCCAACTGCGGCATCTTTGGCGGCCTCAGAGGCGAAGTCACTGTGGACGATCGACACGCACACGTCAAGGGTGAACGACACAAGGCAGCGGCCGTACAGGGTGAAAGCGTTCTTACCCCACACGTGGGCGGACGTGTCAGACGTCGGGCGCCCACGCCCGTCAGTCTTGTCCCAGTGGTCGACCAACAGGCCAGAGTAGCCGGTGGTAGGGCGCAGGTTGAACTTGTCGCCAGACTTGGTGCCATCAGCCGTGTAGAGAACACCGCCGATCAGGAACACGGCCGGCCTGCCAGCGGACACGACACCAGCTGGCGCCTGCGCCAGGCGGGCGCGGGCCTCCTCCTCCGAGGCGACACGGATAAACGTGCCGACGGAGTCGGAGAAGGCGGGCCATGCGCCCAGCAGCGGGTCGCCGGCCTGGGGGACAACCGCCCCATCCCAACGTGTAGTAGACATAAGCTTAGCTTTCCTCCTTAGAGATCATGCTCCACCAATCATAGCAGCCATAGCACGGAAAGTCGTGTAGTAAACGAACACATTGTAATCGTCCTGCGGGCGAGTACCATACCCCTCACTGATCCTCAGCGCAATCTTCTCCCCTGCAACACAATACTTCAGAGCAACGGGATTGAGCCGGATAGCGTCGCCCTCCGCACTAGGGACGGACGTACCAGCGCCGCCGATAGCCTCCGGCTCCCCAAAGGGGGGCTGCATCACCCAGAACAGTGACCCCGAAGGCCATACGTTCGATGACGCGTGGCACCGGCAGATCGCCTGGAACATGTAAATCCCCGGCACCCGAACGTAGAACGCGTATTCATTGTCAATCCACTGCATGTTGCGTTGCGCGCGCCGGTCGACGATAATACCACCGGGCGTGTGCCCCCAGTCCCCGCGCTTCGTGTGCGGCAAGCCCCAGCACTGGCCGGTGAAGTGTACCTCGCAGAATGGCGGGTTGAACACGTCGGACCAGCGAGGCGTCCTCGCGACACCAGCGGACGGAGTAAAGTCCAGCACAGATCCGCGGAGAGTCGTACTCCCCTCCGGGTTACTGATCTCCATCCTTGGCTCACCATTCACCCGCTTGATCTCCAGGGTAGCCTGGGCTTCTGGCTTTTCAAGCTTCCCATACTCGCGGATGTAGTAAATGCCGAACCATTGCTTCCACCAGGGGTAGATGGCGATGGCGCAGCCGTCAACCTGACGGGACCTGCCGGAGCCGAGACCGATACGGACGGTCGTGATACCCTTAGGTACCGGGTAGGGCTCGTCGATAATGTCCCCAGACCGGGTGATCGCCCAGATACGAATTAGCGAGGGGGCGGCCGCCTGCAGCTGGATATCGGCGAAGCACTCATAGTACTCCTCCTGCCCCTGCAGAGGGAGTTTCTCAATATAGAAATAAGCGGCGGGGTCGTACTTGTCAGCGGAACCGGTCGGTGTGCCGCCGACACCGTAAGTGCCAACCTTGGTCAGCGGCCAACCGAACTTATTGGCATGCATCCTGTACTCTGACCGGTCTGTAGTGCGCTGCTCGAAAGACGGGGCCTTAGTGCCGTCTTTTGACAGCAGTGACAGGGTCCCACCGCTAACGGACACGCCCTCCAACCGGTTACCGGTCAGCGTACCAACGACGGCGGAGCCCTTAATGGTGGCGTTACCGGCGGTGAGCATTTCCGTGGTAACAGAACCGAAAGCTGCGATCTTTGCCCACAGTTCTTTGGATGCGACCACTTTGTCTGAGGTCACGCTGCCGGGGGCCAGCTCGGTGACACCGGTCGCCGGGTACAGGTCCATCTCGGCGATGTCGATGCCGGACTCAGGGTTGGTGAGGATCATTCCGATGGCTAGGGACGTCTGGTCGGTGGGGACGTACACCTGCCTTTTCAGCTCATGCCAGCCGGTGTCAGTGTCGCCGTCAGCGCGCACCAGCTCGGACAGGAGCAGCCACTTCGCGGACCCCCAGTTTTTCGGCTGGTCTTTGTCGGCGATAGGATGCGGCGCATCCCGGTCCTCGCCTGTCACGCCCTCAACGGGGGCGTCCTCGCCCGTGCCGCCGGCGTTGTCGCCCGTGCCGCCATCCGGCGTGTCCGACGGGGCGGGACGCTGATATGTGACACACCAGCGCACACTCTTAGAGTGGGCCGTGTCAGCCGGCCAACGGTAGCGGATCCTCGCAACCCACTGCGACCCGGCGCCAACAGCCAAACCGCCAGGCTCGCACGCGTTCGCAACCATGATATTGAACTGGGACCCACGGTGGCGGCGCATACGCAAGTACGACGGGCCGCCAGTGATCGACGGATCCGTCTTCTCGTCGTACTTCGCGAAAGACAGACCGTACTGTTCGGACGTGTTGCCGCCAGTAGCTTGGTACCAAGCTTTCGAATCCGTGAACAGGGGGTCGCTGACGATGTTACGCGGGTCCAGCACAACCTTGTGGGCCGTCACCTTGTTAAGGAACGCGTTATCGCCGACCAACACTTTAGATACCATGTCAGCGACTTTTTGCGGGTCGACTCCGCCCGCTTCAGCGGCAGCCTTAGCAGCAGCGCGGGCTGTGATAGCCGCCTCCTGCGCCTGCAGCGCTTTAGCAGCAGCGTCGTCAGCGGACCTCTTAACCTCAGCTGCCTTCTCAAAAGCCTCGTCCGCGTTGTCCATGGCTTGCTGCAGTTGCTGGCCGACAGGGCCGAGCCGCTCAACCTGGGTCGTCGTGTCGGAAGGCTCGGACAGGGCGTCACTGATACCCAACAATTGCCCGGAGTCCGACATCTGCACCATGACACGGGCGCCCACAAACGTCGCGATACCCTGCGTCTGGCCGGCAACATAGTGGGTCGGCGACTCGTACGGGATACCAACACGCACCCAACCGGAGGGCAGGGTCGGCTCCGTTTTCGGCGTCGACACGACACGCCCGTACGACCACACGGAGTTCATTTGCTTCGGGTCTTCGACCTTACGGTCGGCGAGAGCCCGCTCAAGGGAGACATCGGACGCCCCGATAGGGCCGAAGTCACCATGGTCTGGCGTCAGGAACTCGGACATAGGATAGCGGCCTCCCCAATACTGTAAAGCGGTCTGGCAGCTATTCTACCATCAGCCCCACCTACGAAGCTCCCGACCATCCATAGTCATCGTCGACCCGCCATTCGACAAATCCATCGAATAAGAAGTGACCGACATGACCACCCAAGTGCCGGGGTCCGGCTCGAACCGGACAATGTCGCCGATCTCGATGCGAGGGTCGAACGCGATCGTCACTGTCCACTTGGGAGAGCGGGCACGCGAGTAAGCCTGGTCCCAGTCACCCCACATGTTCAGGAAACCACGGTCGTCAGTGGTTTGCTTGTTCCGAATGTTCGTGACCTTACCGTACGCCCAGTCGTATGGCGCCTGGTTGTAGTCGCGCAAAACCGTGTACCTGTGGTGGAACGATTTCTTATCCTTGTCCCAGATGATCTCGTTCCGGAACCGGCTGTTATCCTCGACCCAGATCGGAATATCCTGGTCGCCCGACTTGAGGGTGCGCGGGGCAATACCATCTTGTTGCTTGGCGCGCGGGTCAACCCACTTCGCGCTCTTATCATGCTTGATGGACTTGTCCTCAATCTCGACGCGCTCGCCCTCGGCAGTCACATAGTACCGGTTAGCGAGACGGCCACCCGGGGTGAGAGTGCGCACAGCGGACACGAGCATGCCGCCAGCCTGCGAGTAGGTGACATTCGTTGGGTTGTCCCACCGGGCGCGCGGGTACATGTCGATCACACCATCGTAGTCCATGGTGAGATCGCAGCCAATCGAATCTGCAACCTGAATAACAGACGCAAGGCGATCCGTTGGCAACTGCATGTTCGCATTGATCAGGCGGGTCGCCCAATTCCGGTTAACACGGACAGGCCAACCCGTGATTTCCATGCGGCGAAGAAAATTGAACGCGGTCTCGCCGGGCCACGGCGAGTGCGCCCAAGGCAGCGGGTTCTCCTCAAAATTGAGGAGCATGTCCCGCGCTTCAACGGCCGTGTTTTCCGGGTCGCCAACCGAGTCGATGATCCGGAAACCCCCCATGGGGACCTCCCACCGGCCGCCATTGAAGTCGGTGATAATCACGTACGGCCACAGGGTCTGCCCATAACAGGACAGGGCATCATAGTAGCCTTTCGGCGCCCACTCCCTGGGCGCGTTCAACGTCAGCTTAGCCGGCGCTTTCGGTGAACTATCCGCTTTGGCCAGCTCAGACCAGTCCAGCTTAACATTCCAGCAGGGCACGTCAGCGATCTTGTGGTGCCCGCGCCACGATTCCACACGCAGATCCCACCGGGTAGTCCCGGACAAGACATCAAGGTCGGGGCCGGGCCTCATGACGGCATCCCAGCGATCAGACGGCACAACGAATTGTACGTGCGCGTTTCAGGGGAGGAGCCGTCAGCGGTTTCGGAGGCGGTCTGGTCCCACATGGACAGGCCAGCGAAACGGAACCGCGGCTGGCTGCAAGTCAGCGCCGGGAAACCAAACTTCTTGTCTTCAGGAAGCCAGAAGGTGGAAGACAGCAGCCTCCAGTCGCCCTGCGTAGCGGTGAACTTAGTAGTGACAACGAAAGCGGAGTAGCCGCCGTCAAGCTCATCGGACGCGTACGCCATAGCGGTCGCGTTAAAAGACAGCAGGGGCTTGTCAGCGAGCACGTCCTCCCGGGCCGGGGCGACCCACGCCTCAACACCGTACGTGTGGCCCCCGACCATTGGCGTGGCCTGACTGGTAGGCGGGGTTAGCTCGCCGCCAGTCTGCACCCGGCGAACCTCACGCTTCACAGGCACGTCGATAGCGTCGTCAGCGCGGGCCTGAATACCTTGCAGCTTAGACCGGTCTTCGCCCCACACGGTCACACGGTTGCCGTTGATCTTACCCTCGCGGACGCCCCGCTCGTAGCTCTCCCACTCACCCCAGGTGACGCAGGGGGCGTACGTTTCAGCGGTGCGCCTCATCTTCTCCAGCTCTACAGGGTCTTTAAGCACGCAGGACAGCGACCACTCGCGTGTACCAGACAGCGTAGATGACGTGCGCGTGCACGACGCCGACTTCACCATTACCAGCCGGACGGGATCGATTTCACAGTCGGGGCTGGTGCACCGGTCCTGGTCGTGCAGGATCACAACGTAACCGCCGCCCTCAATCAGGCTACGGGCGACCTCGTAGGACTTACGCCCCTTGGTGCGGAACTCAATCGTCACCTCGACGGGTGCTGGCCGAGCCGCCCAACGGTCCAGCACGCCAGCCGTCGTGTCAAGAGACGTAACACGCGGGTCGAATTTCTGGTCATCGTCGCCGAACAGGTCGATAAGCACGCCGGTGCGGCCGGTGACGTCCATGAGCAGATCACCGCCCGGGGACGGACGGGTCAACGCCACACTCCCGGACAGGCCCCACTGCGTGTACCGGGTGGGCACACCGATAGCGGCCAACGGATCCAGCACGGCGTCACCGTGCGGGGCGTTGATCAGCAGGCGGCGACCACCGTACTGGTCGAAAGCGTACACAGGCCGCCACCTGCCATTTTCCAGCTTCTCACCATACGGACGGATAGCGGGGATCGACAGGTGCGACGCAACCCAGTACTTAGCGAGACGAGAAAACGCACCGGTGGACTCAGTAATACCGGTCTGGTCGTCGTCGCCCTGCAGGGGGCGGAGTCGGTCCCAGACCCTATTGTTCACAAGCGGCATTTCTTATCTCCTCACGAGGCGGTCGTAGGTAAGTATACGCCCATCCGCGACATTCCTGAGATGGCCGTCGAAGCTATTGTGACCGTCCGTGGAAAGCTCGACCCGCATACCAGACAAGGCCTTCCTCAGTTGCTTCGCGTCCAAGCCAGCGTTAGCCGCAGGCTGGGCGGGGATCACAGCAGAATCGAGGGCGCCGCCGGAAGCGAACCCCTTGGCGGACAGCAGCCGCTTCACCACGCCGGCCTTCATGAGGCGACGCAGTTCGTAGATCGCGTTCTGCCCGCCGGCAGCACGCACCTCCGCAGCGGTAATAACATGCTCGCCGCGCGACAACCACGACAGAATCGAATCCGAGGTCTCCGTCCCCGGCCCGTACACGGCACCGTGGAAGCCAACCTCATGCCCGGCAGCGTGGCGCTCGACCGCGCCACCGGTAGCATACATGAGCGACCTCGGGCCGCCGCCGTTGACCGCACCCGTGGTTGACTCGTGCGTGATAGTGTTCACCGTGATCGTGATGGTCTTGTCGTGCAGCTGATCACGGTGGTACTGAATCGTACGAATCGTGCCAGAAGCCTGGTCGTTACCGGAAATCGTCACCGTACCGGTGGTCTGGTCGACCTCGGCCTTGACAGTGTCCTTCTCCCACCGGGCTTTAGCCGGGTCACCCAGAATCGAAATCGTACCATCAGTGTTATCGACGACGCCGACAGTACGGTTCAACACGTCCATTGACTGTGCGTTGTCAGCGTTAATGTCAATGTACCCGGTCGTACCATCGATCGTGTCCGCTGTCTCCTGCAGAGAGTACTGACACTTGTGCGGGTCGCCGCCAATGGTCACGTACCCGGTCGTGCCGTCAATTTCCTCGACCAGCTGCGAAGCGTCATACTTAGCGGGGGCCGTGTTAGCCTCAACGTCAGTCGTGACTTTCTCGGGAATAAGGCCGTACTTGTCAGCGAGGGCTGCGGCCTCTTCACCGGTCATACCCATCGCCTCCGCGGCAGCAATGAACTGCTGCCTTGCGGTCTCCATCTGACCGCGCATTTCCTCCTGCGAGGTGCCTGCCTTACCCATGTCATCGACCAGCTTCAGCGCGGACGAAGCAAGATCATTCAGAGCCTTTTGGTTCTTACGGCCGGCCTCGGTGGTGATGTCCAGGTTTTGCCCGTGCTCCTTAGCGGACTGGGCTGCATCAGCCACGGCCTGCTGGTAGGCGATAGACGAGTTCGACGCACCAATAATAACGTCAGAGAACTTCTTGATCGCGTCCGTGACCTCGTTGATCGACGGGGCCGCGCCCTTAGAAGACTCATCCGCTTGTTTGATGGCGTCAGCAAGGGTACCAGTAGCCGGCGTGGCCTCGCGAGCGGAGGCGTCAATCTGGCCGAGCGCGATCTTCAGCAGCGTTGAGTCGTCAGCGGACAGCTTAGCTTGGTTCGCCATTGCAACAAGATGGGCCTTGAACTCAGGCATGCTGTTGATCAGATCCATCATCGCCGGCTCTGTGCCGTCAGTGAGCTCCTTAGACAACTGCTTGAACCCACGAGTCATGTCACCCGTGTTCATCTTAGCCAGAGCTTCGCCGGCGTGCGTCAGATCGTCCTTGAACTTCTGCAGATCCGAACGTGAGTCGGCCCCAGCGAGCGCGGCGATACTGTCACCGAAGGATGCGACATGCTGCTGGATCGACGACCACGTGGACGGGCGAGCAACATCAGCGAGGGCGTGCTGATACTGCTGCAGAGAGAACGTACCCGCTTCGAAGGTAGCCCCGTTAATGATGGCCTCACCGGACTGGAACCGGTTGGTCATCTCCTCAACAGAGGCCCCAGTCTCCTTCATCCTAGAGCCGATCTCCGCCAAGCCAGCGATAAGCCCTGCGACAGAAATCATACGGAAGGCCTTACCTGCGAAAGTAGCCTGCGTCGCCAGTTGTTTAAGCGTCAGACCAGCGTTCTGCGCAGCCGAGTGAATCGTGCGCATGGCGTCGATTGACTCGAGGATCTTTGGAGCGAACAAGAAAAATCCGCCGGCTGCTGTCAGAGCAGCGCCGCCGATAAGGGAGAACGCCTCAACAGCACCCAGAGCTTTCGGGGACAACTGGCCCAGCCAGTCGACGACACTCTCAAGCGTCTGAACGATTTTACGCAGCGGCCCCTGCGAGGCGGAGCCCATGTTAATCATGAGCGTCTCCCACGAGCCGCCCAACTTTTCCAAGTCGCCCTTCAGGTTATTTTGCTTCAGGCGTGCGGTCTCGGCGGCGTACCCGGCGTCGTTAACCTGGTCTGTCCAGCTCTTAATGCCGGAGGCGCCTTGGTTGTACAGCACGTTCGCGGCGCGAATGGCGTCCGACCCGAAGATAGTCGTCATCGCCTGGTCACGCTGCGCTTGCGTCAAACCATGCATGCCCATCCACAACTGGTGGGCGGTAGCTGTCAGACCGATGAACTTGCCGTTAGCGTCGTAAACGTTAAGCCCGACTTCCTCCATGGCGTTGGCGGCCTTCTTGGAGGGATTCTGCAGACGCTGAAGCATCGTCTTGAAAGACGTACCCGCGTCCTGGCCTACCAAACCGGCGGACGCGAACGCGGCCAGCGTACCGGTCGTCTCCTCAATGGAAACACCCATTTGAGCGGCGACCAGACCGGACTGTTTGAAAGCATAAGCCATGTCATGCACGGAACCCTGCGCTTTACCTGCACCGGCAGCGAGCAGGTCAGCGACGTGCGGAATGTCCCGCCCGATCAGATGGAACTGGGTCATGGCGGTCGCGGCGGTCTCAGCAGCCTCACCAACGCTAAGCTCACCGGCCGCGGCCAGGTCCAACGCACCCCTCAGCCCGCCGCCGAGAATATCCTGCGTGGAAACACCCGCCTTGGCAAGCTCCTCAATACCCTTAGCCGCCTCTGTCGCGGAGAACGCGGTGTCCGCGCCAGCCTTAATAGCAGCCGCGCGGAGTTTCTCCATCTCCTCAGTCGGCGCGTGCGTAGCAGCCTGAACAGACGACATAGCCTGGTCGAAATCGGCGGCAACACGGATAGCGTTAAGCCCAACTGCGCCGACTGCAGCACCGGCGGCGATGAGCGACGTACCAACAGTGGTCCACGCCTGGCTGTTGTTGCGCGCGGAGTCCGCCATGGTGGCCATGGCGCCTTTCTGCCGCTCCGCAGAATCCGCCGCCGCCTGGCCGACCTTCGAAATGTCATCGGTGGCCTTGCCTGTGGCCTCCCCCATGCTCCTTGCGGACTCGGAAACCTTCTTCGTCGACGCAGCAGCCGAGTCCATAGAGGACTTGAAGCCCTCGGCGTCCGCGGTGAGCTTTACAGATATTGAGCGGTCGGCCATATCTCCTCAATCCCAATACGCATTATTCCCCGGACGGGAGGCTATAGGTAAACCGCCCTACCGCATATTCTACGGCAGGGCGGTTCCCATACGGGTCATCCCTCTTCGGCAGAAGCGTCCACGACCATCAGCAACTCTCCGTCCCTGGGCGGATGGTAAAGGTTGCCTTTTTCGTCACGCTCCGCATGCTCCTTCTCCCACTGGTCCCGGGCGGCTTTCGCGTAGCACACGACGGTCTTCGGCTCAAACCATCCGTCCATCGTGTCATCCCACGCTTTATCGATCGGATACCCGCACCCACACGGGCACAGCATCGACTCGTACTCGGAGTAGGCGACAGCGAGCTCGCGGTCGCGCTGCCTCCAGTCGGAGTAGCCGAGGACTAACCCTACCGGTGGCTGGCCCCACTGCTGGGCTGTTCTGCACCTGGCCCTTAGCCACTCACCCTGGCGGGTTGTCAGGACCTGCGCGAGAAAGACGACGGAACCCCAGGGGCGATGTCGTCGACCGTGTTAACAGTACGCGCCAGCTTTTCAATCTGCTGGGGCGCCGCCTCGTACATGGCCTTCAACTGCTCGACAGTGATGCCCTTAGGTGAAACAATGTGAGCGGCCAACAGCGCCAGGTTCTGCTCGACGGTGACATTCTTCGGGTCCTCGATACCCGCAGCTTTAGCGGCGTTGCGGCGAGCCTCCTGGGTGAGCGCCTGCACGGTGAACTCGACGCCGGAAGCGGCAAGCTCGTCGGCGATCCCCTTGGCCTGCTCGACCAGCTCTTCACGGCCCTCGTCGCCAAGCGGTTGGTTCGAGATCCGCTCGGAAATGAAGTCAAGCTCGGCAAGCAGGTCAGACCGGGAGTAAATGGTGCAGCCCTTGCGGGTCGGCTGGAAGCCGGCCACCCAGGCGGCAAGATCAAAATCCTCGGGGGAGCCGAGGTCGTTAATAGCGGGCGTGTTTTCAGCCATGGTTTGGTAGTCCTCTCAGCTGGCCCTCGTGTTCGTTTCTGAATGGTGGCCACCCGACCGGCCGGGGAGGACCAGAAGCCGACCGGCCGGGTGACACGTCAGAGTATATCAGGCGCCAGCAGTGTAGCTGAAACCGTCCGAAGCACCCTTCGAGTTGGTGACAATCACGTTACCAGTCTGAACACCGGCGGGCAGCACCGCATCAATCGTCTTGTCAGTCTTCACAACATAAGACCCAGCATCAGTGGTCTTGCCGTTAGCGGTGAACGTGACGCGGCGAACCTTCTTGAAGTTCTCACCCGTGATCGTAACCGTGTCGCCGGCCTTCTTAGACGCAGGCAGCACGGACAGAATCTTCGGCCTGCCAACCGGGTCACCCTCGCCAACCGTGATTTCGTTCTCCAGGGCGTCCGAAATGAACAGCGAGATAGTGCGCTTCGTGTACGTGGTCCGGTCGTCCGGCTTCTGCGGCTGACCAGGAGCAACATGGTACCAGTCAACATTGTCGCCGGCGACGAAGGGCAGCTCAGGCTTCTTGCCCTCACGCTCGTACAGGTCAAACTCGGTACCCGTCTGACGCAGCAGATTCCAAGCGTCATTGTCACCGGTGGTAGCGATCTGACCCTTGTCGTCGAAGAACCAATACACAGAGACCTGACCCTCATACTCGGCAGGGCCGGGGACGGTCCCCTTACCGGCGGCACCGAGGACAGGCTCCTCAACGGACGTGCTGCCCTTCGAGCCGAGCTTGTAGTCCGACTTCATGACATACATTTCAAGGCGAAGCCCCGCGTTGAGCTCATCAGCGGTCGGGTTCTTACGGTCAATCGCAACCTTGTCACCAGCCAGAGCGACCAGTGAGATGCGACCGTCGCCGAGAGTACGGATTGACGTTCCAGTCATAATCCTCTAAATCCTTCCCCGGCGACGTACGCCGGAAACTAGTACGTACGTACGGTAGCTATTGTACAGCGACTACCGAACCATATTGTCATGCGTGCACATAGTCCACATGTCCACCGCATAAGCCGGGTGGCCGCCGCCCGTCAAGTTCACCTGATCGTCCGTGAACAAACCGGACGAGTATCCGAGCCTCAACGGCTCCGCCACACGCCCCTTCACCTCAGGCGTGGCGCCGTCGAGCAGAGCGCGCACGTCGTCGATCACATACAGCAGCGTGTCAGCTGAGTCCGCCACCACTGTGATCGGCTGATAGTACTTCAGCTCATCCCCGTACGGGCCGAGCGTGTCAGTCTTCGGCGTACCCGGGGGCATTTTCACCAGAACGTACGGCATCGTCGGCGTCGACTCGCGCACGTCACCGACATGCGTCCGCCAACCGGCGTCCACCAGGATCTTCCGCACGGCGTACACGTGGTCACGAATACTGATCATGAGCTGAGGTCCCCCACAATGTCCCGAATGACGTCCTCGAAAATCTTCTCAGCGTCATCCTCCTTAATGATTTCCGCCGGATGTGGCATGCCACCACCGCCCCGACTAGTGCCGAAGATCGCGACGTTAGCCAACGCGCCTTTAGGCTTCTCAGGTCCGAACTCTGCCTCTACGGAAGCGCCGTGCACCTTCGTGTCGTAGGTGAACTGCGATCCCACATACTGAAAGCCTTTGTTAGGGTGCCCTTTGTACGCGTCCCGGGCCTTTTGCTTCCCATCGTCCAGAATACCCTGAACCCCGGCCTTAATGGCGGCGCCAGCAGTGTGCCTGGAAACCGAATGCAGGTCAGCGATAAGCGCCTCTACCTGGGTGACGTCAACCTGCATCAGTCTGTCACCGCGTCCACGAGCACACGCATCGCCGTCGCATGCGTCATATTGATCAGACCACGGATACGGAACGGATACCGCCAACCAGTCACCGTGATCACATCGTTGACCTTAGCGTCGAAAGCACGCCACGGAAAATGGCATTCCGTGGTCTGGATCTCGTAGGTGTGACCGCCGTCCGTCGGCGCAACGCCGTACGACGTCTGCTGGCGGAGACGGCACTTACCAGTGTACACGCGCTCCACCTTCGGCTTGGACTCGTGCGTCTTCGGGTCGTACCCCGACTCGCCGGTCGGCCTGTCGACAACGCACTCCTCGGTCATCAGCCAATTGGCACGGCGCCTACGGTGACGGACAGCAGCCACAACAAAAACCTACAATCACTCTACTACGGACGCGGGTCCGTGTCGTTAATGTACTGAACCCACTGGTCGTCCACGAACCCGGCCGTGGCCGGAGGCCACACTTCACGGCCCGTCTGCAGAATACCAATACCTCGCGTCGACGTAACAGCGTACTCCTCGAGGGAGCGCTTCTCCGTCGCCGTCAGGTACAGGCCGTCCTCCGGAACAGGACGACCTCCGCCCATCCAGTCGTCGAGGCGTTCGTAGTTCCACGACTCCGGGTTAGTATACGCCCTTGATGCGCAGGACAGGACTATCTGCTGCACACCATCAGGCACAGTGGCGGCAGACCACGGGTTCCTCAACCGGTTAGCGGTCTCAAGGACCAGTGTGGACGCGCGCCTCAGCAGCCATGTCGCCCGCTGCACGTCAGCCTCCTCACTGATAGGCTCACCGAGCCACTCAGCAAGGAGGCTGACCGGGGCGAGGGGATCACTCGCCATCTTACAGGGACCCCGCTATATCAGGCCAGACCGAAAGCGGTCGCACGGGCCTCGTCCATGACGGCAGCACCGAAGAAGGCGTCAATGACGCTGCGGTCCTCAGTGTAGTTCGGGTCGTAGTCGCAAATGTGGCGGATCGAGAAGCCGTCCTGGGCGACCGAAGCACCGTAGGTGGCGCCCTGGGGAACGTCAGCAGCGCGGAGAGCAAGGGTGAAAGCGTCACGCTGGTAGGCGACACCGAAGTCATCGGGCAGGTTAACGTCCTCGACAACGGTGAAACCGTGCAGGCGGGTAATAATCGCCTCGTGGAGGAGGTCACCCTGGTCGGCGGAGAAGCTAACGTTCAGAAGGTCCTTGTTACGGTGCAGGATCTCAGAAATGCCAGCACCAACCGCAATGTAACGGTCCGAAGCAGGAACCTTGTTAACATTCAGAACACGAGCAACACGGGAAAGAACCGCGAAAACGTTGCTGCCGTCACCCTTAACCTTCAGAGCCTTCGGGTCAGTGTAAACAACCGAGGCGGCATTCGGGTTGTCAGCCTGCGAAGCCTTGATCGTCTTCATGACAGCGGCGAGCTTAGCAGGAACAATGTCGACAACAGCCTCGGCCTGCGGGCGGACGACCTCCTTCTCGAAGTCCTGCAGCGTCCAGGTAGCCCAGTCAGAGGGGAGACGAGCAGCCGAGTAAATCTGCGTGTCAAGAGCAACAGGGCAGTACTGGCGAGAAAGGTCACCGTAGGTGATCGCCGTACGAGACTCACGCTGCGACTTAGACAGCTCGTTAGCGGTCGCCTTAACCGGAAGCGGGACGGAAACGGTCGTGCCAAATCCGGCCTCGTAAGCGGCCTCGGCGTCACGGTTCACGGTACGGGGCAGGACGGAGAGGAAACGGAGAGCAGCGACGGTGCTCTCGGCAACCTTCTGCGCCGGGGTAACAAAGTTAGCCATCTTGTCTAATCCTTAGAGAATCGATTCCTGATACCGGCGCCTCAGCGACGGAACATCCGGGCCCCGATAGCATCCATACTAGCAGAGTCTGTAGTGGACTTACGGCTACGGGCCGGGACGCGACCATTACGGTCGAGAGGAGTGTCATCCTCGGCGTCATCCTGCTCGTCCTCAGCGTCGTCAGCGGGCTGCGTAGCCTTGAACGCGTTGATCGCATCGATCAGCGCCTTCGCGTCCTTCTTAATCTCCGCCTCGGTCGTACCCTGCAGACGGGTAGCAAGCTCCGCGGGAAGACCAAGCTCAAACCCGACCTGAGCAACCGCCAGCTTACGCTCAGCCTCAGCAGCGCGAGCCTCAGCCTCAGCAAGACGCTGCTCAAGCGACTCACCCTCGTCCGCGGGGGCAACGTCGACGGGGGCGTCCTTAGCCGGAGCAACAGGGGCGTCAGCGTCAGCGTCAGCGTCAGCGTCAGCCGCACCGGTCGCAACCTTCTTCTCATCCTCAGGCGCAACCTCAGCGGCCGGAGCAGGCTCAGCCGTCTTGTTCACAGACGGGTCAGCCTTAGCCTCAGTCTTTTCAACGCTAGCCTCAGTCTTCGGGTCAGCAGTAGGGTTCTCCTCCGGCACATCCTCAGCCGCGTCGGCGGCGGGCTTAGCAGTCTGGCGGGCAGGCTTAGCGGCGTTAGCGGACTCAGCCGGCTTGTCGTCGACAGCGGCAGCGGCGGGCGCCGGGACGTCCTCCGCGTCGATGGGCTTCTTACGAGTGGTGTCAGCCACGGCGTCTCCTAAAAGCTATAACGGGAAAGGCAACTCTCAGGCCTCTCCACACATTATACACACCGCTACTTCGAGAAAACCCCATCCGTGAACAAGCCCGGCTCCAGGCGGCGCATATACCACACAACGCTGCCCTCACCAGACCGTGGCACACGCGACCTGCCCTCGTGCGCCTCGGAGTACGCCCGCTCATACACTTCGTTGAACACACGCTCGTCATCCGACGCCGACCCCTTCAACCACTGCTTCGGCGTTTCATTCGACAACTCAAAAGTACAGTCACAATGCGGGTGCGCCCGGAACGTCACCGTATCAGACGTGTACACAGGCCCACGAGCCGCCAGCATGCAACAAAAAGCGCAAGTTTTCCCAACCGTAACACGGCGAGCGCGCAAATGGTTGCCCTGCGCCGTACGTAGCACCCACTTACCCGACCTGGACTTCGTCAGATACTGCACCTCTTCCGCCGCGGAGCGGCGCGCGCGAGCCACAGCTTCCTCGCGGGGCACGCCCTGACCGATCAAGGATTTCGCTTTTATCGGCCCAGATATAACCAAAGACCTCAAGTCGTCCGCTGTCGACGACGCCGGCCCGATCACGCCCTCCGGCAGGTCAATGCCCTCCTTGCGCGCGTACTGTCGCACATACCCCCTGGACAGCACATCACCGGCGTCCTGCCCGCGCCGCAAAACCTCATGCGTCGCCGACACGAACCGCCCCGCCGACCCGTCAATGTCATCAGGGTCCAGAACGGACGACGCCGCATAAGCCTGCCTGCCAACATGGCGAGACAGCGCCGCCAGCCCCTGCTGGTACGACGCTGTCAACGCCTTCCCGCCCCACGTAAGGGCCATGCTACTTACTCCTCGCCGCTGCCGTCGAGCTCGACCTTCGCCGGGTTATCCGAACCCGACTGGCTGGCCTCATGCTCGTTCAAAGCCCTAGCATAGGCCTCCAGCTCGGACGGGTGCTGCTCCGCCCACCGACGCCACTCCTCAGCCTCAGCCGGCGACACGCCAGGAATCCGACCCCACAGAAGCTCAGAAGGAACGCCCAGCGACTGCGACAGCTTACCCAGCGCATCCGCAGCCTGCGACAAAGACCGGGCCTCAGTGTCCCGCCAATCCAAACGCAGACCATAGTCAGAGGCGGCCTCGTAGTCACCGTTCAGCATGGCAGCGAGACGCAGCAGCGACGCATGCGACCGACCAAAAGCAGTCTGCAAAGCCTGAATATGCGTCCTCTCAGCACTCTTAGCCTCCGCCAGAGCGTCCGCGCTGAGGTTCACCAGCTGCGACCCAGACAGCGCCCACGACGGCACCGAAGCAAGCGCGGCAAGAGTGCTCAGATCGTACCGCTCAGCCTCCAGCACAGACTGCATCGACGTCTCTGGCAGCGAACCAAACGCGACACCATCGCCACCAGTCAGAACGGACCCATGCTCCAGCAGCGCCTTCTGCCGATTCGCCTCCTCAAGACTACCCGGGTCATCCAAACCCGTCGCCGTCTTAACACGCCAACTGTTGTTATGCTGAATAAGAAGACGATCGTACACCGTCTTCACATGGCGGCGCGCAGGAATCCTCAACCGGTCAACAAGAGACTCGCACCGGCCCGACAGATCCATGTACGGCGCGTAACGCACAACCGGACACACGCCCGCATCATGCGTCGCCACCACCTCAGTAGTCTCCGGGTCAACATACGCGTGCGCATCCACGTACAGCCAAGGCTCCCCATCCTCGTCCAGAAGGGCAGCAGCCTCCGGCCACTCAGCAGACGGGTCAACGCCCCAATCGCACGCCACACGCGACAACGGCATCGGCGCCAAACGGAAACCACGCGACGACGGCAACGCAACCACGTACGCCTCCCCGTCAATAAGCGCCTCCCGGTACAGCGCAGTCTGACGGGTCGACATACCCGCACGATCCCACGGCTCCCACAGACCGCTAAGGTCCCGGTCATCCTCCTGACCCTCGGCCGTCACAGCCGACGACGCATGCGACACACCATCACAAATAAGCTGACGCGCCAAAGTATCCACCAGCAGACCCAGCGTCGGCCCCAGCGACAGTGCCTTCAGCCGGCGCTTCTGACGGTCCGGAGAACCACCATCAATCTGAGCCAAAAGCGGGGTGAAACCACCAGTCGTCGACCCAGGCAGCAGATCCTCACGCCGCCGCACACACCACGACCGGTCCATCTCATGCTCAGACACCAGACGACGCCACGGAGCATCACCATAATCCGTAGACGTAATCATCACCATACTTTACCCCGCCCTCTGCGCGCCGTCCGGTTCAGGTACATCTCCCTCATCATACGCGACCCAACCATACATACGGCCAGATCAATCTTCTTCCGAGACTCACGATGCTCCTTACGAATCGACAAACCCCACTTCGTAGGCGCACGCTTCGCATGCAACACATGCATCCGCAACCTCGCGTCACCATCATGCAACAAAGCACCCTGCAACACGTCCGACGTCACACGCTGCACCGCATGCACAAACAACTTCGTATGCGCCGGGTCAGCCATATCCCACCGCACAGAATGCGCAGACGACGCCTTCAAACGCAAACGACGCCCCAAATCACGATGCCAGCCATCCACAATCCCATCCCAGAACTGCTCCATCGACTCATCATCCATCGTATGCGACGGATCAGCCCACAAACCAACCACCTTATACTGGGCCACCAGCTCACGCACACGCGCGTCAACCTGCTCACGCGGCGCAACCCAACCCTTACCACGAGCACCAGGCGGACGCTGCCACAAACCCAGGGCAAACACGGCGCCATCAGTCACACGGCAACCAACAAGCGCCGTCGCATCATCCGACTTACCGCCATCAAAGAACAAGCACAACTCGTCAGCAGGATCCAAAGCCGGCAACTCCGGATCACAACAAGAATCCCACTCCTGCCGGCTAAGCCAACTATCCTCCGCCGCAACAGTTTGGTTATACCACTTACGACGCGACTCAGACGGCGGCGTCGAAGGATCCACAACATCCTGAATAATCCTATCCGGCGTCAACCACGTCGCATCACCACGAACCGCACGAATAACCTCCGGCGCAGCCTCAACAGACAACGGCGCATCAGGAGGAGCCTCCAAGCTGTCGTACATCAAACCGAAATTCGCATGCCGCCCATCCTGAGCAGACTCCCAACCCTCACGAGTCTGCAACCCAACCGACTCAACACCCTCACGAGCAGCGTTACACAAATGCAAAACACGCGCCTGCCTCGACACCGGCGACTTCGCCGCGTCACCACGCACAACACCCATCATCGCCAAACCGCTGTTAGACGCGGTCCAGTTCTGCGTCTCATTACACACCGTCAACGTCGCACGCGACCCCTCAGCAGCCTCAGGATTCGACGTAATAGCCGCAACAAACCCCGGCTGACCATCAGTACGACGGACACCAACATCACCAATCCTGATGTTCAACCGCTTACGATCCTCCGGCGGACACACCGCCTTCAAAGCGCCCATCGTGTTACGCGTCTGCTGCTGCGACACAGCCAACAAACGAACCCACGGATCCGCCTCAACCACACCAACAATCCGGCCACCAACCATACGCGGCACAGACGGCCCCAACAAGGCAACCAACGTCACAACAGCAGCCAAAGGATCCTTACCCCAACCCTTACACCGCTGCAGCACAACCGTCGAATTCAAGAACACCCCGTTCTCATCCGTAGCGTAATACCACAAAAGAAAACGCAACTGCTCATTCGTAAAAGTCCACGCCCCACCACCAGGGCCAACCAAATTCTGAGACGCCCACGCCACCGCATCCCAACCAATAGTATGCTCCGGCAACAACCAACCACCCGACGGCGACTTCGCCCACGTAGGCCCCACCGTCGACGGCGGAAACGGCCCACCCTCACCCGGCACAACCGCCGCACCACTCAAACGGTCACGATACCAGGCCTTAATCTCCTCCCGCTCCTCAGCCTCAACAGCCTCAACCGACGAAGACGCGGCCGGCCCAGCCTCACGCGTCCTTGCCATGAGACGCAGCCCAACGCGTACGAGCAGCCTTCACAGCCTTATTATGACGCCGCTCAGCCCGAGCAGCCTCCTCCTCATCCGACTCAGGAATATTCAAAGACTTCAAAATATTCGTCAACGCCAACCTGTGCTGACGCACCGCATCAAAAATCGGATTCGGCCGAAGCTGACCACGCGAACCCTCAATCAACACATCCGACCTGTCAGCCTCATACTGCAACCGGTCAACCAACGCCAACTGCACGCACGCATCCTGCAAAATACGCAACTCATCCGTACGCAACTCCCAACGCACCACCACACGACGCCAAAACGCCTCCGCATTCTCGCCAGCCTTCACCACCTCAACAGGCGGCTCCGGAATACGATCAGAAAGCACGTCAGCCACAGCAAAACCTCCAGTGATTGGGCAGCAAGCACAGTATACCACCCGCAAAAACAAGGAGGCCGCCCCCACCAACACCGGCAGGAGCAGCCCCCTCAACAGAACAAAATCACGCCTCGTGCTTGCCCTTATCCCGCTCAACGCCACCAGGAGTCACCAGACCAGCCCAATCAATGATACTGACACCATTGACCCTAACAGCCTTCAGCACGTTAAACGCGCCCAACACCAGACCAGCCACAGACAAAACCTGAGTAGTCGCCGCAGACGCAGTAGCCGGATACGCACCCACGAACCACGTACCAACCGCAATCACCACAATAGCCGCCAACGTAATCACACGACGACGCGCAGGTGTCCACCACGGCTTATCAAGAGCAGCCTGCACAAGAGGCCACACAACAGCCACAACAGCAGTCAGCGTAGCCGACTGAGCCGCAGAAAGAGACACAACAAACCAACCCTTACAAACTCAATCTTTACCAGTACCATCACCAAACAGATCATCCCACGGCATGCCACGCTCAGCACCCTCGCACCGGCCAACCCAATACGCCCCCAAAACCAGACCAGCAACAGCGAACAGCACAACCACAGAACAACCCACCCAGCAAAAAACAGAACTCAGGCCTACTCAGCAGACTTCTCAGCCGGCTTCAGCGCATCAACCTTAGCCTCAATCTCACTGATATGACCATCAATCTGCTTCAGCCAACCAACAAGAGGCCCATCAAACCGACGACCAGCAATACCAGCACCAGTCTGATCCGAAATCTCAATCAGACGAGCGTTAATCTCAGAAAGAAGATCAATACCCTGCGACATGCTCAGAAACTCCAATCCATCCGACGACGTCCCCGGACGCCCATAATCATACCAAGACCTGCAGTGGTCAGAGAACGGAACACCATACGAATCATACGCACCAGAAGCCGAACCACTGTTATACCGAGACCCAACACGACGAAGATCCTCATACGAATCCCCCTCAGCATTAATCAAATCCCGCAAAATAGTGCAACCAACCTCCGCAGACGCCTCAGGATCCCACCAAGCCCGGTCAGGATCATTGAAGAAATACCCCGGATAAGTCACCTGCAAAGGACCAACACCATTCGACGTCGCCCCATTCGAAATCAGACTATAAAAATCACGGAACTTAGCCTCCGTAACCTCACCACCGCCGCAGTAGGCGCCGCCAGCATCATGACCGAAAACATTCGCACCATACTCGCCAGTCTCCATCCACAAAGCCGCGAGCGCAGCCCACCACGGACAACCAACATTATCCGCAGCCCGCAAAACAGCCCTCTGAACCTCAGACAACTCATACCCAGACGCGACAGAAGACGACTCAACCACCGGCGCGGAAACAGAAGCAGCCGCAGCAGCCCCAGAACCCCCAGTCAAAGGCGACTGCACATCACGCCGCCGCAAAGCATGCGTCCAAGACGCCGACTGCGTATACGGATGCGACGCATACTCAACAATACGCACCTCGGAGCCAGTCTGATCACCGAGATAACCATCAATCGAACCATCCTCAGCGATCCACGCCTCAGCCAGCAGCGCACCCTCAGACGACTCACCCGACCCGCCATTGATGATAATCGCCACGTGACCCCTGCCGCCGCTGGCAGCCTCGGACAGCACAATATCACCAGCATACCAACCACCGTCAGGCACGTTACCCGTCCAACGATCGCTAATATCCGCGAAATTACGCTTCGCACACTCCTCACGAATCGACCCAGTCCACGTCGACCGAGGGAAATAACCCGCAGTAAACGGCTCACCCCACTCATGATGCGCCGCAATATTAAAACACCCCGACACAAGCGACGAACAATCCGCATTCTGCGGCGAACTCAGCAACCAACCATCCCAATCACAGTTGTCATACCAAGTCCACCGATCCGGCTGACTATACCCGACATCACACTGGGCAATATACCGCGCCTCAGCAGCAGCATACTCGGCAACAGACACCGAAAACCCCCTCAAACCAAAACCAACGGCCCCCACCACCAATCATACCCGCACCACCCACTGTACCAACCAACTAACACAGTGGCCAAAACAATAACGAAACACCCAACGCCACCGTTGGAAATAGACCCCGCCTATCAAACCCCAGCCAATCAGAGTGACCTCAAGCACGCTCAAGAACGACTGCTAGAT